>Ga0187892_10000067_pt1 | contig 227846 bp, 238 predicted proteins | sample MA1701073metaG_FD_139345 | JGI IMG/M metagenome (GOLD analysis project Ga0187892, IMG submission 139345) | Bio-ooze microbial communities from a basaltic lava cave in the Kipuka Kanohina Cave System on the Island of Hawaii, USA - MA170107-3 metaG ... | reverse complement strand
GCTCCTCACTCAGGCCACCCTCGGCTCAAGCCGGCCTCGCGGCCCCCGCTACAGTGACTCCCCGCGCTCCTCACTCAGGCCACCCTCGGCTCAAGCCGGCCTCGCGGCCCCCGCTACAGTGACGGCACCCATCGGGTTCGTCGGCCTGGGTGCCATGGGCAGCCGGCTGGCCCGGCGGCTGCTCGGGGCGGGCCATCAGGTGGTCGGTTACAACCGCACCCCCGACAAGGCCGGCGAGCTGGTGCGGGCCGGCCTCGGCCTGCTGGGCACGCCCCGGGCCGTGGCCGAGGCGTCCGACGCGGTGTTCAGCATGGTGACCGATGACGCCGCGCTTCGCGCCGTCGCCCTCGGGGCCGACGGCGTCGTCGCCGGGCTGGCACCGGGCAAGATTTACGTGGAGATGAGCACGGTGAGCCCGGCGGTGACGCGTGAAATCGGTGCCGCGGTGGCCGCGCGTGGTGCGGCAATGCTCGATGCGCCCGTCTCGGGCAGCACGATCACCGTCGAGCAGGGCCAGGCCTCCGTGGCCGTGGGCGGCGAGCCCGACGCCCTCGAGCGGGTGCGACCGTACCTTGCGGTCATCGCGCCCGGCGGCATCACTCACGTCGGCCCCCTCGGCCTGGCCAAGACGATGAAGATCGCCACCAATCTGGGTCTGGCCGTGCAGATGCTGGCCTTCAGCGAGGCGGTCCTCCTCGCCGAGAAGTCGGGCATCGCGCGCCAGACGGCGGTGGCGGCGCTGCTCCAATCCGTCATCGCCTCGCCGATGGTGAAGTATCGCGGCCCCTTCGTGCTGGGCGGGATGCCGCGATCGGCGTGGTTTCCGGTCCCCATGATCCAGAAGGATCTCCAGCTGGCGCTGGACCAGGGGCGGGCGGTGGGCGTGCCGCTGCCCACCACCGCGCTGGCGCAGGAGTGGCTGACGATGGCGCGCAGCCTGGGCTTCGGCCACCGGGACTTCGCGGTCGTCTTCGACGTGCTGGCCGGGCTCAGCGGGCTCGGCCCGAGCGCCAAGCCGGAATAGGAGGCAGGCGATGGGTCTTCCGACGTACGGCACCATGGGCGTCGATTGGGAAGAGCGGGTCAGCTTCGAGCGCCTGCGCCGCGAGCGCCTGGGGCGGGTGCGCGCGCACCTCGACCGGTCCGAGCTGGGTGGGCTCCTCTGCTTCGACATGTACAACATCCGCTACGTCACCAACACGACGATCGGCGAGTGGGCCCGCGACAAGCTCTCGCGCTTCTGCCTGCTGCCCCGCGGCGGCGAGCCGATCATGTGGGACTTCGGCTCGGCCGCCCGCCACCATCAGCTCTCCTGCCCCTGGCTGGCCGAGCGTTCCCGGGCCGGCATCGGGCTCCTGCGCGGCGCCATGACGCCGGAGATGGGGCGGGCCGAGGATCTGGCCGGCAAGATCAAGCGCGAGCTGGAGGCGCGCAATCTCCACCGGGCGCCCCTGGGAGTGGACGTCATCGAGATGCCCGTGCTGCAGGCCCTGCAGCGCGAAGGGCTCACCGTCCTGGACGGCCAGCAGCTCCTGCAGGCTGTGCGCCGCATCAAGACCCGCGACGAGATCGTCTTGCTCAACACGGCGGCCATGATGGTCGACGCCGCCTACGAGAAGCTCTACGAGGCGATGCGGCCCGGGATTCGGGAAAACGAGCTGGTGGGCATCGCGGCCAAGACGCTGTACGACCTCGGCTCCGAGGACGTGGAGGCCGTCAACGCGATCGCCGGCGAGCGCTGCAACCCCCACCCGCACGTCTTCTCGGATCGCGCGCTGCGCCCGGGCGATCCCGCCTATTTCGACATCCTGCATTCCTACATGGGCTACCGCACCTGCTACTACCGCTCATTCGCCGTGGGCAGCGCCTCGCCGGCGCTGGTCGATGCCTACAAGCGCTGCCGCGAGATGCTCGACGTGGCGATCGCCATGGTCAAGCCGGGCGTCACCACGGCCGACATCGCGGCGACGTGGCCGCGGGCCCAGGAGTTCGGGTTTCCCGACGAAGAGGCCTGCTTCGGGCTGCAGTACGGCCACGGCGTGGGGCTGTCCATCTGGGAGCAGCCGGTCATCAGCCGACTCGTCTCGATCGACCACCCGGTGGCGCTGGAGCCGGGAATGGTGTTCGCGCTGGAGAACTTCTGGCCGGCGGCTGACGGCTGGTCGGCGGCGCGTATCGAGGAAGAGATCCTGGTGACCGACACCGGCCACGAGATTCTCACGCGCTTCCCGGCCGAGACGTTGCTGGTGGCCGGCCAGCGCTACTGGACCTTCCAGGGACCGCTGCCCGGCACGCGGGAATTGGACCCCTCGAACGCCGGCAAGCCGCGCCCCGGGTTTCTGTAGGAGTGGGACTCGGCGAAACCGAAGCTGCTTCGGGGTAGCCACCGGGGCCGTTCCGAGCGCCCACTGGAGCGCATGGGCGGTGCGTGGAGACCCGACTGGGTCACCGACGCGCGTTGCCCGCGGGTTCACCCCTCGGAGGCCCCCGGTCGCGACTCGGCCCGGGCGGGGATTCCCCTACCCCTCGTCAGCGCCGCAGATCAGTAAGAAACCGTCCGCGTGCGGTGGCGTGGACCGCCCTGCTTGTAGGCGGGCGCCTGCCCCCGGTTCCACAACAGGTAGTCGAGGTGCATCGCGGTGACCTCGTGGCGGGTCGCGCGCAGCTCCCGGCCAATGAGCTCGACAGCGTGCAGCGCGCATGCCCGGATCTCGACCTCCTCCGGCGAGCCGGCGGGGATCAACTCCTCAGCGTCAATTCTCCGCGCCAAGTCCTCCGCGTAGCGCAACACGCCGTCGACGCGGAGCACGTGGGGGATCAGGTTGTCGGCGAAGATGGTCAGCCGGTCGAGGTCGTCGAAGCCGCCGAGCCCGTGCCCGCTGAAGGCCAGCGCCAGGTCTGCAGCCGTGAGCTGGGCCCTCTTGTAGAACGGCACCTCCAGGCCCTCGTAGTGTTCGACGTCCCGGAAGAACGGCATCATGGCGAGGAGCTCAAGCAGCCGCTGCGCCGAGCGGGTAGCCGCGTCAATCAGGCGGACGAAGCTCCCGTCAAAGCGCTCCAGGAGGTAGCCCCCCAGGTCGTTCAGGGCCCTGGCGTAGAGCTCCATGAGCTCGCGCACTGCTTCGTTGCCGAGGTCTTGCTCGAAGATCTCCGCGCAGTCGGCCGCCGTGAGCCCGGCCAGTGCGCCTGGTAGGATGGGCCCCGCCGCGCGGAAGCGGTCGGCTAGCGACGATGCGACCGTGAAGTACCCGGAGCTGTTCGGGCGCTTCCGCAGGTGTGGAAAATAGCCCGAGCCGAAATTGATCGCATCCAGCGTCACGACGAACGCCGCCGTGTTCTCCCCGCGACCCAGGTAGTGGCTCCTTGGGTCCAGCTCGGGAGCGCGCAATTGGTCCAGGGGCAGCGACCGGGCGTACTCCGGAATTCGGGCGCGGTCGATCTCCACATGCCGCGCACGCTCGGCCACGGTAGCCGAGGCCGCGCGCACGCGGTCGAAAATGCTGCCGCTCATGGTTCCTCGCGCGTGTTGCACCGATGAGTCCAGGCCCGTGTACCGGCCAGATCGAGTCGCTCCACGACGACCTCCCGGGCCGCCGCGGTGCCCGTCGCGCCGACGATGTGCACCTCACGGCTGCGCTGGGAGTCGAACCCGGCGCGGGCAGCCGCGGCCGGCGAGATCACCGTACGGTCGGCGCCGGTGTCGAGGACCAGCGTGAGGGAGACCCCGTTCAGCCGGACGGCGGTCCGAATGGGCTGGCCGGCGGCGAACGGGACCACGGTGGGCGCGAGGGCTGACTGCGGCTCGGCAGGACGGGGCTGAGGGCTGCCGATCTCGCGCCCGGCATCCCGGTAGGCGGGCGGGATCGTCGCCAGGTCGTTCGTGTAGCGCTCCACTCCCTCCGCATCCGTCCACCGGTAGAGCTGACCCGCGGCCGGAGCTGGAAACAGCGCCACGAGCACCAGCCCCAACGCCGAAGAGAACGCGATGAGTCGTCTTCCGGTTCGAGCGCCAGCTCCGCCGGCGCAACCCCTTCCGAGGGGGAGGCCTCGGAGGGGGCCGCCGAGGCCCCCTTCGACTTTCATCCCAGGTCCGGCTCCACCCGCAGGCCGTCGTTGAAGCGGTTGGTGAAGTTGGCGGCGCAGATGACGAGCGTGAGCTCCACGATCTGGTCCTCGCTGAAGTGCCGGCCCAGGTCCTGGAGCGTGCCGTCGCGGACGGCGGCGGCGCCCCGGGTGAGCCGCTCGGCGTGGAGGATCACCGCCTTTTCCTGGTCGCTGAACAGCGGGCTGCGCTGGTAGAACGTGAGTGCCCGAATGTGCTCGTCGGTCACGCCCGCCCGCTTCGACGAAGCGGTGTGGGCGCGCGTTCAGTACTCGCAGCCGTTGACGAGCGAGACCTTGAGGTAGGCCAGCTCCTTGAGCTTGGGCTCGACCGTCCCCTGAGTCATGATCGCGCCGTAGAGCGGCAGGAAGCTCTTGAGGGCCTCGGGGCGGTGCGCCATCACTCCGAAGATGTTCGGGACGCGCCCGAACCGCTTGGCCAGATCCTCGAAGATGGGCCGGGCCTCGTCGGCGACCTTGTCCTTGGCAACCGGATTCACCACTGCCATGATGGTCTCCTTCCTCGGTGCGTCCGCTTCACTCGTCCACGGGCATCGTGACCGACTCGCCGGCGCCGTAGAGGTAGGCGCCGCGCCCGGCCGCCGCCCCCACCACCGCGATGTCGTAGCAGGACGGGTCCTCGACCACCGGGAGCGGCAGGTCCGGGTGGTCGCGCAGCCAGGTGAGCTCGGGGTGCGCGGTCGCCATCGCCTTCGGCTCCTTGTTGAGCATGAGTGTCCGGAACGGCAGCCGCGCCGCACGGTACATCGCCTCCTGGATCTCGGCCCGGCCCCACCCGGCCCGGGCGAAGATCTGGGCGTGCTCGGGACAGATGAAGAGCGTGTTGTGCTCCTTCTCCTCGGTCTTGAAGCGGGGATCGGCGCGCCGGCCGATGAGCCAGAGGCCCGTGCCGACCTGGGCCACGTTGGTGGCCGCGGTGGCGAAGACCTGGATCAGCGCCTCGGGCGTCGTGGACTGGAAGTCATGCAGCTCGCAGATGCCGTAGACGAAGTGCACGGTGACCGTGCTGGCGTCCTTGTCGAAGCCCCGCGTGACGTGGTACGGCGCCCACGGGCTGGCGGCCTCGTTCTCCGCGCAGCACAGGCTGTACTTGAGCGGCGAGCCGATCGTGTCCATGTCGCTGACGCCGACGTAAGTGTGCCCGACATTCATCATGGTGAGGCGCACCGCCCGCCCCAGGACGGTGTTGGAGGCTGAGGGCGCGCCCGGGCCAAGCGCGCACATACCGGCGTTCAGGCCGGCAGCGCGCCCGCGGGGGCCGTTGGCCAGCACCAGCGGCGCGTGCGGCCCCGTCGACATCGCCTTGTTGCGGATGTACATCTTGGGCTCGGCCAGGCAGCGGACGGCCGCGATCAGCAGGGGCAGGTGGACGGGCGCGCAGCCGGCCATCACGGCGTTGACGGCGAGCTTGTCCACGGTGGCGATGCCGAAGCCGGGCTCGAGCACCACCACCTGATCGCCGGGGGCGCGCTTCGTACCTTCCAGCATCGCAGCTACCGCCCGGTCGGTCGGGGCGACGAGCGGAAAGCCGTCGGACCAGCCGCGACGCAGGAAGTCCGCGTTCATCGCCTGCCAGGCCGCATAGGCATCCTCGCCCTCATAGACGAGGCGCTTCTCCTCGGCGGGGCGCTCGACGACTGTGGGCTCGGCCATCGGCCGGGTGAGGCCGGCCAGCACCTGGTCCACGGCGCCGTCCACCATGCGATGGATGGCCTCCGGCGTCTGGTTCGTGAACGGCAGCGGGACGACGGCCAGCGGCAGACCCGGCAGACCGAGGCTCGCCGCCGTCCGCTCGGCGTCGTGGACGAAGTGCTGCGCCGTGAAGATGACGGTCGGGATGCCCCGCCGCTCCAGCTCGACCATGTCGTGGACCCCCCACGACGTGCAGGACCCTCAGTCGTTGGTGGTGCCCACGACGGCGTGGACCTCGGAGGCCATGCGGTCGGCATCTTCAGCCGTGCAGTGGCGCATGAGCCACCCGACTGACCCCGTGTACCGCTTGAAGCGGAGGCCGGGGAAGCGCTCGCGCAGCCGCTGCTCGATCCGGTCCAGCGCGAAATCCCCGCCCGCCTTGATGTTCCAGTAGAGCCCCACGGTCACCCCGCTCCAGTCGGAGAGCCGGGGCGCCGGCTTCACCGAGAACTCGACCGTCGTCGCTACCGGGCTGAGGATCTCCAGCCGTGCCATGGCGCTCCTCCTAACGGATGACTTTCCGGGCCCGCAGCGCGGCGATCTCCTGCCGCGAGTAGCCGTGCTCGGTCAGAACCTCGTCGGTGTGCTGGCCCTGGAGCGGCGCCGGCGTCCGCACCCCGGGCGTCATACGGGAGAACGTGAGCGGCGTCCCCACGACCGGGATCTCGCCGAGCTTCGGATGCTGCACGCGCTGGATGATGCTGCGGGCCGCCGTCTGGGGGTCGTCCATCACCTGGTCAACGGTGTTCACCGGCGTGGCCGGCACCCCCGCCTCCTCCAGCCGCTTGAGCAGGGGCTCGCGGTCGTGGCCGGCGATGGCCTCCTCTAGCGCCGTCTCCAGCTCCCGGCGGTGCTTCACGCGCTCGATGTTGGTGGCGAAGCGCGGGTCCGTGGCCATCTCGGGCAGGCCCAGCGCCGGGGCCAGGCGCTGCCAGAAGCGGTCGTTAGCACCGGCGATGAAGATCCACTGGCCGTCCCGGCACCGGAAGTTGCGGTAGGGCGACAGCGAGGGATGCGAGGAGCCGAGCGCCCGGGGTACGGCCCCGGTCAGCAGGTAGCCCTCGGCGTGGTAGTTGAGCAGGCTCACCGCCGTCTCCAGCAGTGAGCCGTCCACGCGCTGGCCGAGTCCGGTGCGCTCGCGATGCAGGAGCGCGTTGACGATGCCGTAGGCGCAGAGGATGCCGGTGGTCAGGTCGAGGAAGGAGACGCCGCAGCGGACCGGCGGGCCGTCGGGCTCGCCGGTGATGGACATGATGCCGCTGAACGCCTGCATCAGCGCCTCGTAGCCGGCGCCCTCGGCCCGGGGGCCGGTACGCCCGAAGGCCGAGATGGAGCAGTAGACGAGCCGCGGGTTGTGCGGAGCCAGCGCCTCGTAGCCGAGACCGAACGACTCCATGGTGCCGGTGCGGAAGTTTTCGATGAGGACGTCGGCCCGGCCCAGGAGCCGCTTGAAGACCGCCAGACCGTCGGAGGTCTTGAGGTCGAGCGTCATGTCCCGCTTGTTGCGGTTGATGACGAGGTAGGCCGCCGACTCGCCGTCCTTGTGGGGTGGCCAGGTGCGCGACTCGTCTCCGGCCCCGGTATCCTCGATCTTGATCACGTCGGCGCCGAGGTCGGCCAGCAGCATGCCGCAGAAGGGGCCGGCCAGCACGCGGGAGAGGTCGAGCACGCGAATGCCGTGGAGAGACAGGGCGGCGTCGGTCATGGCGCCAAGAGTAACTGAACTACCCGACCCAGACCACCTCCAGGTCGAGTCTCAGGGCTGCCGTGCGCTGGCGCGCGTCCGCTGTGAGGAAGCGCAGCCGGCGCCCGGTCTCCGCCTGAAAGATCAGGGCCGAGGCCAGATGGACCGCGTCGAGCGTCCGCAACGCGTGCGCGCGCACCAACTCCTCGGCGCGGCTGAGCACGAGTGAGGTGGGGCCGATGAGCTCCCAGCGCGCCCGGTCAGTTGCCATCTTCGCGAGGGCTCGGTCAACAACGCGCTCCGCGAGGTCGCCGGTGGACTGGCGAAGCCGGAGCTCGGACGCTGTCTCCACCGGGGCCAGGGCCGACGAGAGCAACCGATATCGCCGGAACAGCGCCATCGCTTGCGCCGACCCGACTTCCCTGACGTAGCGCTTGAGGAGCACGCTGGTGTCGAAGTACGCCCAGGCCGCCGCCATCAGCGGCCGTCGCGGTGTTCGCTGAGCGTCGCCGACACCGGCTTGCCCTTGATCCTGATGAACGGCCGCGCCGGTGGCAGTGGCTTACGGACCAGTGCGGGGATGAGCAGCCCCGACGCCTCCATCCGGCGCACGGCCGCCTCGATACCGGCCGGTTCCCGCAGTTGCTTGATGACGGCGATGGGCTTTCCCCGTTCGGTGAGGACGACCTCGTGGCCAGCCCGCACCGCCTTCATGGCCCTCGAGAAGTGCTGGTTCGCCTCGCGCAGCCCCATCCGCATCAAGCCGGCCTCCTGGAAATAGTGACGCCACTACAATGCCCCCGCCGCCGATGGCTGTCAATGTCACCACTCTCAGACATGGCCCGGGGCGTGCATGCGCGCTACTATGGTGCCTATGACCCGGCTACGCGACGCGCTCCAGCGGCGCATCCTCGTGCTCGACGGGGCGATGGGGACGATGATCCAGGCGGCCGGCCTCAGCGCAGCCGACTTCGGCGGGCCCCAGTATGAGGGGTGCAACGAGCACCTGAACCTGACGCGGCCCGACGTCGTCCGCCGTATCCACGCCGCTTATCTGGAGGCCGGTGCCGATCTGATCTCCACCAACACCTTCGGGTGCGTGCCCTACGTCCTGGGTGAGTACGGCCTGGCCGACCGGGCCTACGCCATCGCGCGGGCGGCCGCCGGGATCGCCCGCGAGGCGGCCGGCGACCGCTTCGTCCTCGGCGCCATGGGTCCGGGCACCCGCACCATCACCGTCACCCGAAACGTCACGTTCGACGAGGTCGGAGAGGCCTACGCCATCCAGGCTCGGGGCCTCATCGACGGCGGCGTCGACGCGCTCCTGCTCGAGACCCAGCAGGACACCCTCAACCTCAAGGCCGCTGCCATCGGCGTCCAGCGCGCCATGCGGGAGGCCGGCCGCGAGCTGCCCCTGATGGTCAGTGCGACGATCGAGCCGATGGGGACGATGCTGGCTGGCCAGGGGGTGGAGGCGCTGTACATCGCGCTGCAGCATCTCGGCCTCTTTTCCATCGGGCTCAACTGCGCGACCGGCCCCGAGTTCATGACCGACCACCTGCGCACGCTCAGCCAGACGGCCACGTGCTTCGTGTCCATCTATCCCAACGCGGGGCTGCCCGACGAGCGCGGGCAGTACGCGGAGACCGCCGACAGCCTCGCCTTCAAGATGCGGCGCTTCGTCAGCGAGGGCTGGGTCAACCTCGTCGGCGGCTGCTGCGGCACCACGCCCGCCCACATCCGGGCGCTGGCCGGCCTCGTTCGCAGCCGCTCGCCCCGCGGGCCGGCGGCGACGGAGCCGCAGGCGGTGAGCGGCATCGAGGCGCTCGCCCCCACCGAAGACAACCGCCCCGTCTTCGTCGGCGAGCGCACGAACGTGATCGGCTCTCGGCGCTTCAAGGAGCTGATCGTGGCCGACCGGTTCGAGGAGGCCGCCGAGATCGGACGCGCCCAGGTGCGGACCAGCGCCCAGGTGCTCGATGTCTGCCTGGCCAACCCCGACCGCGACGAAGCGGCCGACGTGGATCGCTTCATGGCGGCGATCACCCGCAAGGTGAAGGTGCCGCTCATGATCGACTCCACCGACGCGGCGGTGATCGAGCTGGCCCTCCGGCACTGCCAGGGCAAGGCCATCGTCAACTCCATCAATTTGGAGGACGGCGAGGAGCGCTTCGAGCGGGTCGGCCCGCTGCTCAAGACGTACGGCGCCGCTGTGATCGTCGGCTGCATCGACGAGGACAAGCAGCAGGGCATGGCGCTGAGCCGCCAGCGCAAGCTGGCCATCGCCGAGCGGTCCTACGCCCTGCTGACCGAAAAATATGGGATCCCCGCCCGGGACCTGATCTTCGACCCCCTGGTGTTCCCCGTGGGCACCGGCGATCAGAATTACGTCGGCTCGGCGGTGGAGACCATCGAGGGCGTGCGCTTGATCAAGGCCCGCCTTCCCCAGGCCAAGATCATCCTCGGCATCTCCAACGTGTCGTTCGGCCTGCCCGCGGCCGGGCGCGAAGTGCTGAATGCCGTCTTCCTCTACCACGCGACCAAGGCCGGGCTGGACTACGCCATCGTGAACACCGAGCGGCTGGAGCGCTACCCCTCGATCCCGGAAGAGGAGCGGCGGTTGGCCGAGGACCTCATCTTCTGCCGCGGCCAGGACCCGGTCGCCGCCTTCGCCGCCCATTTCCGGGGCCGGACGCGGGCCACCGCGCCTCCCAGCACGCTGAGCCTGGACGAACGGCTGGCCCGGTACATCGTGGAGGGCAGTCGGGACGGCCTGATCGCCGACCTCGACGCGAAGCTCCAGGAGGCGGCCCCGCTCGACATCATCAACGGCCCCCTCATGAAGGGCATGGACGAGGTGGGGCGGCTCTTCAACGACAACCAGCTCATCGTCGCCGAGGTGCTCCAGTCGGCGGAGGCGATGAAGGCGGCCGTGGCCCACCTGGAACCGTTCATGGAAAAGGCCGAGGCCGCCACCCGCGGCACCTTCGTCCTGGCCACCGTGAAGGGCGACGTGCACGACATCGGCAAGAACCTGGTGGAGATCATCCTCTCGAACAACGGCTACCGCGTGGTGAATCTCGGCATCAAGGTGCCCCCGGAGACGCTGATCGCCGCCTGCCGCGAGGTGAAGCCCGATGCCATCGGGTTGAGCGGATTGCTGGTCAAGTCCGCCCAGCAGATGGTGGTCACCGCCCAGGACTTCCGCGCCGCCGGCATCGACATCCCCCTGTTCGTCGGCGGCGCCGCGCTCACCAAGAAGTTCACGGCCACGCGCATCGCCCCCGAGCACGCCGGCCTCACGCTTTACGCCCGCGATGCGATGGATGGGCTGGAGTTGGCCAACCGGTTGTTCTCGGCGCCCACCCGCGAGGCCCTCATCGAGCGGGTGCGCCGGGAGTTCGCGGCGCTGGCCGCCGACGTCGGGGAGGCCGCGCCGGCTCCGGCCGAGGCGCTGCCGCCGGCGCGCGTCTATCTCTCGCGCGCCGAGCCACCCCCGCCGCCCGACCTCGAGCCGCACGTGCTGCGCGACGTGCCGCTCGGCCACCTCTACCCGTACCTGAATCTCCAGATGCTCTATGGCAAGCATCTGGGCCTGCGCGGGCTGGTCAGCCGCTTGCTGGAGACGGGCGACCCCAAGGCCCGCGAGATCCACGAGGCGATCGAGGCGCTCAAGGCTGAGGCGATCAGCGACGGGCTGCTGCGGGCCCACGGAATCTACCGATGGGTCCGGGCCCGGGCGGCGGGTGACGCCCTGGCCATCCTCGACATCGCCGGCGCCGAGATCGCGCGCTTCGTCTTCCCTCGCCAGCCGGCGGGGGAGCGTCTGTGCCTGAGCGACTACGTCCGCGACGACGCCGACGACTTCGTGGCGATGTTCGTCGTGACCTGCGGCGGCGGCGTGCGCGAGCGGGCCGAGGCCCTGAAGATCCGCGGCGAGTACTTCAAGTCGCACGCGCTGCAGGCGCTGGCCATCGAGGGCGCCGAGGCGTTCGCAGAGATGCTCCACGCGCGGCTGCGCACGCTGTGGGGCTTTCCCGATGCGCCCGACCTCACCATCGGCGACAAGCTGAAGGGCCGCTATCGTGGAATCCGCGTCTCCTTCGGCTACCCGGCCTGCCCCAACCTCGCCGACCAGGCGACGCTCTGGCGCCTGCTTCGGCCCGAGCAGATCGGCGTGACGCTGACGGAGGGCTTCATGATGGATCCCGAGGCGTCCGTCTCTGCGGTCGTCTTCCATCACCCGCAGGCGAAGTACTTCAAGGCCGAGTGACTGCCGGAGGGGTCCCTCCGCGCTACGAGTCGGTGCGATGTCCGTTCGGCGCGGGCTCGGATTCCAGGGGAATCGCCTCGAGCACGGCGAGCGGGAGGGTCACGTGCGTCAGGCAGGTGTAGCAGTAGAAGTCGACCTCGAGCATCGCGCGCACGCCCTGGAGGGTCAGCGGACGCCCGCAGCGACCGTGGCAGATCGTGTCATCGGCACGGCGGAACACGGCCACCATACGGGGTGTCGCGTCTGACCGCGGTCGTACCGCTTCGACGGTCCGTCTCGCGTGTACGGTGGTTCGGCCATTCATGGCGCCCCTCCTGACCGCGCCTAGGGAGCAAGAAGGGTTCCAAGCGAAGACGACCGTGAATTCAGCGAGCTAGAGTACACCTCCCGCCGGTCACCCCTGAGAGAACCGGGCGGTCTCCCGGGCGAAACTCCGCGGCAGCCCGCCGGTCGAACCCCTCGAACGGGCTAGACTGCTGGAAGGGAAAATGGCTCAGATGCGAAGGATCATCTTCCTCGTTCTCCTGGGACTGGCCTTCGCTCCCGACGCCCGCGCTGACCGATGGCTGTCTCCTCAGGCGCAACAGGCCTACTCACCTTCCCGGCGCTATCTGGTCCTGGTCGAGCCAGCGCCTGAAAGCACGCCATCCGCGACTCGGCTTTCGCTGTGGGACACTGTGGGATGGTTCCGGAGACAGCGATACGAACGGCGCACCGTCAATCGCGTCTCACCGGTCAAGGTGCTGGTATCGGATCAGGGATATGTCGTCACCCTGGACGATTGGGCGAGGGCAGGATACGCGCACGCTCTCGTCATCTACGATCCCTCTGGCCACGTCCTCCGAGACAGTCGGCTGGAAGAGCTCCTGACCAGTGAGGACCTGAAAACGTGTTCGACAAAGCGTGTCCTCCCGTTGGTGGCGCGACTCGTCGGAACCTCTGAAGATCTCGGACACTCACCTGGCTGTCACGACAATCTGGGGCGAGACACTCACGGTCGACGTTGCCAACGGGACGATCAGCCGCGACCCGGAGCGATTCAAACACCTGGTGCGACTTGTGCGAGGAGACCTCACCACATTCGTTGGCGTGGAATACGAGAAACGGGCAGGAGCCGAGCATATCCAGTGCGCATGGCGTCCATCGACATCTCGCTGTGACACGGTCGATCGCAACTGGAAAAAGAAAGAGCTCTGGCGGGTCGGACTCGACCACTCGGACTTGCGAGGCAGGCTCGATGCCGTCATGCCCCTTGGGCATCTCGTCGAATCACCCACCTATTGCGCGGTGGGGTGCACGGACCAACAGGAGCTCCGGTTCTTTTTCGTCGATCGCGGAGACAAGTACTCGTATGCCGTGGTCCTTCGTGGCCCCGATCCACACCCTGCCGCGATCAATTCCTTGGCCGAACTCCTCCGTCTCTTCAGATTCTCTCCCGCCGGAGATCGAGTCGAGTAATCCGTCCCGCTCGCCGTTTTCGCTGACATGACGAGTCGTGTCAGAGTCACGCCCTTCGAGCGCGGGCTTCGCCCGCGCAATCGAATCCTGGGGGGAGGCAGCGAGGAGCGCGCCTCAAGCGCGCGACGAGCGTCGGAAGGGGGGCAAAGCCCCCCTCCGAGTATCTAATGATGGCAGGTGATGCAGTCGAGCGGGGCCGGCCTGCCCCGCGCGTTCTCGGCGCGGTGGCAGTCCACGCACCAGCCCATCGAGAGCGGAGGCGGCGGCGGCTTCAGGCCGATCAGGTACAGCAGATCGTTCCCCAGGCGGCGACCGGTCTCGGCGCCCACGACGCGCATGCGCTCGATGGGGCCGTGGCACGTCTGACAGGCCAGCCCCGCCGCCACGTGCGGCTTGTGGGGAAAGTACGTGAACTCGGGAACCTTGAACACCCGCACCCAGGGGATCGGTTCTCGCCGGCGCCAGTACTCGTGGATCTTGGCGATCTCGGGATTGTCCTGGGCGCCGATGATCTTGTGGCAGCCCATGCAGCGCTCGACCGATGGCAACCCGGCGTGCTGCGAGCGGCGCGCGTCGGCGTGGCAATGCTGGCACGGGATCTGGAACGAGCCGGCGTGGATCAGATGGCTGAAGAAGATCGGCTGCGCGGGGGCCCCCGGCACGCGCACCACCGGGCGGGCCATCTCGGGCCGGAACAGCGGCTGGGCCAGCGTGCGCAGATAGGCGACGAGCTGTCGGGCCTGGGCCTCGCCGAAGAAGCCGCGAAACGGCGGCATCGTGGGCGCCAGACCCTCGGCCGGCCCGCCGTCGAGGATCACCCTCATGAGGAACTCGTCGGGGAGCGGATTCATCAGCCGGCCGTCCGTCAGATCGGCGGGCTTGGTGGCGAAACCGGCCGCGGAGGGGCCGTCGCCCCGTCCACCGGGTCCGTGACACACGGCGCAGGAGCGCTCGTACAGCACCCGGCCGGCCTCAACGTCGCGCGCGGTTGGCGGAGCGGCGGCGCCACCGGCCCGCACCACCGCCGAGAGGCCCAGGGCCAGCGCGCAACCGGCGACTGCGATCCAGCGAGCCATCCCGATGCCTCGTCAGCGCCGGGTGTCTACTCCTTGATCTGCTTCTCGCGGCGCTGCAGATAAAAGTGCCGCACGGAACTGTAGAGGTCGAGGGTGGTCTCCTCGACGCCCTGGAACAGCTCGTAGTACAGGGCCCGCTCGTTGACGAGCTCGCCGATGGTCATCCCGAATCGATCCCAGAAGAACGGCAGCACGTAGCTGAGCGGATTGAGGAACGAGTCCACGCCCCGCCCGATGCCGTCACGTACGGTCATCGGCGGCATCAGGGGCAGCACCAGGTACGGGCCGGGGCCATTGTCCCATGTGCCGAGGGTCTGGCCGAAGTCCTCCCGGCTGGACCTGATCCCCCAGTAGTCCTTGGCCGGGTCGAAGAGACCGCCGATCCCGGCCGTGCTGTTGATCAGGAAGCGCGACAGCTCGCGACCGGCGCCACCCCACTTGCCCTGGAGCAGGCTGTTGACGAACCGCGGGACCCAACTGATGTTGTCGAACCCATTGGCGATGAGGACCTGGGCCTCGTCGGGAATGATCACGCGGTATACGCGGGTCACCGGCTTCAGCACGTAACGGTCCACCCGGAGATTGAACTCGAACATCTTTTCGTTGAACGACTCCCAGGGGTCATACGCCTCGGCTTCCTCCGTCGCGTCCGGCGGTTCGAGGGTGGTCTCTTTCTGGGGAACTACCGGCACCGGCTGCCCCTCGGTCGTCTGCGCCGTCACCCGCGCCGGCCGTGCCGGCTCTGATGCGGTGGTGACGACCGCGCCGGGAGCCGCGGCGGGCGCCGCATCTACGTCAGCGCGGGCGCTGGCGGTCGGGAGTGGAGCACGCTCGACCCGAAGCGACTTCGCGAGACTGCCACAGCCGGGCAGGGCGAGCGCGAGGACAGCCCACACGACGATGGCCGCACATCGGTACCCGAGGCGACTCAGGACAGGGCGCAAGAGGCTTCCTCCTCATGCTCACCACTTCCACTCCGATGCCGACAGCATATCGTGCGGGTGGGAACGTGTCGACAGGAAGCGGGTCTGAACTGCCTGTGGAAAACAGCTCAATGTCGAACGACGCCCGGTGTAAGGGTCGAAACCGTCCCGCGGTGCGGGCCGTCAGCGACCGGCGGGCGGCCGGAGAACGACGATCGTGGGCGCGGTCAGATAGGCGCGGGCCACGCGCTGCACGTCGGCCGCGGTCACCGCCTCCACGGCGCGCCGGTAGCGATCGGGAAAATCCTGCCCCACGCCTTCGATCTCGTAGAACACCATGTACCACGCCTGCCGCGCGTTGGTCCGACGGTCCATGGCGTAGTTGCCCAGCAGGTAGCCTTTGGCTCGGGCCAGCTCGTCGGGCGTAACGAGCTCGGCTTGGACGCGCTCGATCTCCCGCAGCAGGGCCGCCTCCGCGCGCCCGGCGTTGTCGGGCGCGGTGCCGAGGTAGAGGATGAGCGCGCCCGGCTCCTTCACGGGGTCGTAGAAGGCGTTGGCGGTGTAAGCCAGAGCTTGCTTGTCCCGCAGCTCGGCGAATAGCCGGCCAGCCATGCCGCCGCCCAGCACGGTGGCGAGGACCTTGACGGCGGCGTGGTCGGCGTGATCGAGCGAGGGCGCCAGGCCGCCGGCCAGGATCTGGGCCTGCTGGGCTGCCTGCTCCACCACGAGCCGGCGCGCTCCCCGCACCGGCGGCGCGTTGCCGGGCTCGGCTACGGCGCCGCCGCGGGGCAGCCCGCCGAACAGCCGGCGGGCCTCGGCGAGGACTTCGTCGGCCCGCACCTGGCCGCTGACGGCCAGGATCATCCGCTCCGGCCGATAGACGGCGCGGTAGTGGGCCACGAGCACGGCGTGATCGATGCGGGCCAGCGACGCCGGCGTGCCCAGGCTGGGAAGCCCGTAGGGGTGCGACCCGTACAGCGCGGCGTAGAACTCGTCGAACGCGCGCGCCGAGGGACTGTCGCGCTGCCGCTGGATGCGCGACACCAGCCAGTCGCGTTCAATCGGAACGTCATCGGGGGCGAGCTTCGGCTCCAGCGCCAGCTCCGCGGTCAGGGCCAGTAGTTCGCGCCAGAAGCGGGCCAGGGCGCTGGCGCTGATTCCCGAGTAGTCGATGTCGCCGGAAGCGCTGAGCTTGCCTCCCAGCGCGGCGATCGCTTCTGCGAGGTCGGCTCCGCTCCGCCGAGTCGTCCCCTTGACCATGACGGCGTGGAGGAAGTTCGAGATGCCGGCCTGCTCCGCCCTCTCCCAGCGCGTGCCCGTCTTGAGCAGGAGCGAGACGGCGACTACCGGCGCTACCGGATTCTCGCGGACCAGCACGGTGAGCCCGTTGTCCAGTCGCTCCCGCACCGGCGCGGCCGCCGTGGCGCCACGGGGCGCCGCCAGCGCGGCCACCAGGAGGGCCAGGGCCAGGCCGGCGCGCCGCCGGCTCATCGCCGCGCTCCGGCCGGCACGAACCGCACGCGCGCATAGTTGTTGGTCCCGAAGAACTTCCGGGCGACCGCCTGGATCTGGGCACCGCTCACCTGACGCAGGCGCGAGAGATATTGCAGCTCGTCGTTCAACGTCCACGTGGTCTCCGCCTGGCCGTAGCTCTTGGCCAACCCCTCGGCCGTCTCGATGTCGAATGCGTAGTTGGATTCGGCGGTGATGATGGCGCGCTGGCGCTCGGCCTCCGTCACGCCCTCGGCGTGCACCCTGGCGATCTCCTCCAGGACCGCGGCCTCCACGCGCTCGAGATTGCCGGGGTCGAGGCGGGCGGTGACCGTCACCATGCCGGCCTTCTCCCAGGCGCCGTAGCCCGCCTCGATGGCGAAGACGAGCCGCTGGCGCTCACGCAACGCCTGATTGAGCCGCGAGCTGGGGCCGTCGCCCAGGATCAAGGTGAGCAGGTCAACGGCATAGACGTCGGTCTCGTTGGTGGCCGCCGTCCGCCAGGCGAGCCCCAGGTACGCCTGCTGCTCGGGACGGGGCACGTCAACGCGGCGCGTGGGATCGAGCGCCGGCGGCCGCGGCGGCGTCGGGCGCGGCGACGCCGGGCCGGTCAGACGGCCGAACGTTGCCCGGGCCAGCCCGCGCACGTCGTCCGGCCGCACGGCGCCCACCACGACGAGCGCCATGTGCTGGGGCACGTAGTACTTCGTGTAGTAGGCGCGGAGCCGCTCGCGCGTCAGCGTCTGGATCAGCTCGGGTGTCCCCAGGATGGGCCGGCCGTAGGGATGCGGGGTGTACGCCGTCCCGTAGAGCCGGCGCACCATGAACCGGTCCGGATTGTCCTCGGTCAGCCGCATCTCTTCGAAGACGACCTTGCGCTCGGCGTCGAGCTCGTCCGGCTCGAAGCTGGCGTTGACGGCGATGTCGGCCAGCAGCTCGATGCCCACTCTCAGATTCGCGGCGGGCAGCACGACGTCGTAGTGCGTGTAGTCGTAGGACGTGAAGGCGTTGGACTGTCCGCCCAGCCCTTCGATCAGGCGGTCGATGGAGCCCGGTGGCCGGGTGGGTGTGCCCTTGAAGAGCATGTGCTCGAGGTAGTGCGACAGCCCCAGCTCCTCGGCAGCCTCGTCGCGCCCGCCGACCCGCAGCCAGAGCTGCAGCGCCACCACGTCGCTGGCCCGGTGCTCGTGCACGATGAGCACCACGCCGTTGGGCAACACCTCGCGCGTCGGCCCGGGGGCCACGGCCGGCACCGGCGGACCGCCACCCGCCGCGCAACCGGCGACGAGCGAGAGCAGCGTGGCCAGCGCCAGCCAGCGCTTCATACTCAGTCGACCCCGTTCAGCACGTGGTCGAAGAGGTCGAAGTTCCTCAGCTCTCCCGGCCGTCCGGCGTAGGCGGACGAGAGCGGCCGGTTGATGACGAAGGGCACCGTCTGCTCGCTCACGCCGCCATGCGAGCGGAGCGGCTCTTCGAGCAGCGACAGATCGTGCTCGGCGGGCGCCTTGCCCAGGACCACGTGGCGATCGGCGATCACGATGACGTCGCCCACCCGATCGGCGGGGAGCTCGAAGCGCGCACATCCGCCGGCCCGGTCGTAGACCTCGGCGATCCCGTCGGTGGCCCGCAACCGCGCCATCACCGCCGGGACGTCGGTCGGCCGCTCGAGGTAGACGGTGGCGAAGGAGCCGAGGGCGCCGTGGTGGACGACGTAGGGATCGGTGATGGGCAGGATCACCCGCGCGCGGCCCGGTCCCAGCAGGTGCTCCAGCAGGGGGCGCAGGTACACCACGTTCGGCGAGCCGTCCGGGCGCGCCTTGGCGTTCATCCCGTGGTCGGCGGTGATCCCCAGCACGGCGCCGGCGCGGTCGAAGGCGTCGAAATAGCGGTCGAGCATGGCGTAGAACCGGAGGGCCACCGGATCGGCCGGCGGGTGCTTGTGCTGGACGTAGTCGGTGAGCGAGAGGTACATGACGTCGGGCCGGTCCCGCTCGAGCAGGGCCAGTCCGGCCGCCAGCACGTACTCGGACAGCTCGGCGCTGTACACGTCGGGAACCGGCATGGGCACGAGGTCGGTGACCCGGTCGATGCCGTGCTCCTCCTTGCGAACCTCGGCGGCCTTCTCCGAGGAGAAGCAGATGCCGCTCATCCCGTGACCGAGCAGACGCCGAAGCTTGTCCTTGGCGGTGACGACGACGCACCGCGCCCCCGCCCCGGCCAGGGACGCCAGGAGCGTACCGCAGCGCAGGAAGCGCGGGTCGTTCATCATCACCTCCTGCCCCACGGCCGCGTCCCAGAAATAGTTGCCCGAGATACCGTGGACGGAGGGTGGGACGCCGGTCACGATGGACAGGTTGTTGGGATTGGTGAAGCTCGGCATCACGCAGCGGGCCAGGCGCGAGACCCCCTGGGCCCGGAATCTGGTCATGGCCGGGGCCACCCCGGCCGCGACGGCCCGATCGAAATACTCGGGCTCGCCTCCGTCGATGCACACGACGACCGTGGGCCGCCGGGGGAAGCGATAGCTGCGGCCGTTGACGGAAAGCGAGGCGCCGGCGCTCATGGCCAGACGGGATATTACGGTGAGGCGGGGACGCGCGGCGGAGAATTTTCGCGACCGGGCGCCGCCGCCCGGGCGGCCTGCCGCTGCGCTCGCCGCCGCCGGACCAGGCGCCGGAGCGCGTCGGCCGCTCGTACGCCCAGCAGCAGGACCAGGACCGCGGCGTAGTAGTAGGGCTCGATCCGCCCGACCTTGGCCAGCCAGAGGAAATGCAGGGCCGCGCCCACGCCGGCCGCGTAGGCCAGGCGGTGCAGGCGCTTCCAGTTCGCTGCTCCCAAGCGTTTGACCATCCCGGCGGTGGATGTCGCGGCCAGCGGCACCAGCAGCGTGAGCGTCGCCATGCCGACGGTGATGTAGGGGCGCTTGACGATGTCGGCCGCCATCTGGCTCCAGTTGAAGAAATGGTCGAGGAAGATCCAGACGGAGAAGTGCACGCACGCGTACGCGAAGGCGAAGAGCCCTAGTAGCCTCCGGAGCAGCGCCGGCCAGCCCCAGCCGGTCAGGATCCGCAGCGGCGTCATGGCCAGTGCTGCCAGCAAGAGCCGGAAGGTCCAGATCCCGAGATGGTTGGTGACGAAGCTGATGGGGTTCGCGGTGAGGTCGTCGGTGACGACCCACCAGACCAGCGCGGCAAGCGGCGCCAGGCACACCGCCCACGCCGCCGCCTTCAGCGCGACGCGACCGCGGCGGCTCACGCGAGCCTAGTAAGGCTCACTCATGAACGACGCGCGCGAGAAACGGGCGGGTCCTGTCGCCGGTGTGGCCCCGGCTGGCCAGGCTCCGTCACCCACTCGGCCCCACACGCAGTTCTTCGAACTGCGAGGAGCCGAGGGGGTCCCACTACGCCTGGCCACCGGGGAACCACACCGGCGCCACCCGCCCGATCTCGCGCGCGGTGCGTTCATGAGTGATCGAGGCTAATACTGCTTGCGGAGGTCCATGCCCGTGTAGAGCGGCGCGACCTGGTCGGCGTAGCCGTTGAACATGAGGGTGGGGCGCCGGCGGAACTCGCCGATGCGCCGCTCGGTCGCCTGGCTCCACCGGGGGTGGCTGACGTCGGGGTTGACGTTGGAATAGAAGCCGTATTCCTGGGGCGCCGCCTTGTTCCACGCCGTCGTCGGCTGGTCGCGCACCAGGCGAATGCGCACGATCGACTTGGCGCTCTTGAAACCGTACTTCCAGGGCATGACCACGCGGATCGGCGCGCCGTTCTGGTTGGGCAGCACGCGGCCGTACATGCCCACCGTGAGCAGCGTGAGGGGATGCAGCGCCTCGTCCAGCCGGAGCCCTTCCAGATACGGCCAGTCGAGCCCCGAGTAGCTGAACAGGCCCTTGCGCTGGGCGGGAAACTGCTCGGGGTCGAGCAGCGTGGCGAACTCCACGTACTTGGCCTGGCTCGTGGGCTCCACCCGCTTGAGCAGCGCGGCCAGCGGAAAGCCCACCCAGGGAATCACCATCGACCAGGCTTCCACGCAGCGCAGGGAGTACACCCGCTCTTCCAGCGGGAAGAGGCGAAGCAGCTCGTCGATGTCGTAGGTCTTGGGCTTGGCCACCAGGCCGTCGACCTGCACCGTCCACGGCCGCGTGCGCAGGCGGTGGGCCTCCCGGCAGGGGTCGTCCTTGTCGACGCCGAACTCGTAGAAGTTGTTGTAGGTGGTGGCCGCTTCCCACTTGGTGGGGGCCTCCTTGAGGCTCGACGCATCGTTGCGCCGGGCTTCCAGCGCAGCGCCCGGAGGCGGCGGCGCGCAGGCCGCGGCCACCTGAGTGTCGCAGCCGGCCAGCAGCGCGGCGGCCCCGGCGATGAACGCGCGCCGGTTGAGGTAGAGCCGCTCGTCGGTGATCTCGGACGCCTTGAAGCGCTCGGGTCCTCGGATCAGCATGGAGCCTCCCGCCTCGACTATCTCACGAGGCCACGAACTTGTAACCCTGACCGTGCACGGTGAGGATCCACTGGGGTCGGTCCGGATCGCGCTCGAACTTCCGCCGTAATCTCAAGATGTGGGTGTCCACGGTCCGCGTGGTGGGAAACTGCTCGTAGCCCCACACCTCGTCGAGCAGCCGCTCGCGGGTGATGACCTCGCCGCGGTGGGCGAGCAGGTACGCGAGGAGATCGAACTCCTTGCGCGTCAGTGCGACCTCCCGGCCGGCCGTGAAGACCTGACGGCTCCGCACCCGTACGCGCACGGCGCCGAACGCGTATTCCTCCACCTTGTGCCGCGGTCCCGGCCGGCGCAGGACGGCCCGCACCCGGGCCAGCAGCTCGCGCAGCGAGAACGGCTTGGTGATGTAGTCGTCGGCGCCCAGCTCGAGCCCGCGCACGCGGTCGGGCTCGGCGCCGCGCGCCGTGAGCATGATGATGGGGACGTCGATGCCCCGAGCGCGCAGGCTGCGGCACACGTCCCAGCCGCTCATCCGGGGCATCATGAGATCGAGGATCACCAGGTCGGGCGCCTCGCGGGCCGCGAGCGTCAGCGCCGTCTCGCCGTCCGTCGCCGCGAACGTCTGGTAGCCCTCGAAGCGCAGGTTGTCTTCCAGCCCCCGCACGATCTCTGGCTCGTCGTCGACGATGAGGATCCGCGCCATCCACGCCTCCCGCCCCCCCAGCGTAGCGCGACGCCGGCTCCGATTGTCACAACGGCGTCAAATCTGGCTGGCCTGAGCTAGGGCCGGCGCTCGGTCAAGCGGGCGACAAGGAACTCGCGGAGTCGCCGCCGCATTTCCTCCGGCATCTCCACCCGGTTCACCTCGGCGGCCATGTCGCGGGTGCGCCGGTAGGTGTTGAGGTAGGCCACGCAGGGCGCGCAGTCGCGGAGGTGGTCCTCGAGCCGGCCGAGCACGTCCTCGCCGAGGGCGGCTTCGAGGTACTCACCCAGCAGCATGATCGCTTCCTGGCAGGTCATCGCCGTCGACTCATGCCGGCGCCGGCAGCCAGCGGAGTTGCTGTTGGGTCGCCGCCACGCGTTCCGGTTCGCCGAGGTCCGTCCAGGCCACGCCGCTGACCGGCAAGACGGCGAGCATCGCGGGACAACGCTCGAGGACATCCCTCGAGAAGTCTACCGGCCCCATGGTGGCATAGACACGGCGAACGGCCATGTCCTCCCAGTCCCCAGCCGCGCCCGGACCGGCTCGAGTTGCTTGGGACGGTCATCGCCGGCGATCCGGCGCGTCAGCGCCCTCAGCCGCTTCCCCTCACCGCCGGCCAGGATGATGGCCTCCGGCGCCGCGTCCCTCAGCCGGGCCGAGCCGTTCGTCACGCTGTTGTGACACGTGGTCCGACCGGAACGATTCCCCGGTCCTGGGGGAAGTCTCGGAGGGGGGCCGTCGAGGCCCCCTCCGATGATTACTCGCCGCTCTGCTGCAGGAGCTTGGCCACCAGGGCCGTCCAGCCCGTCTGATGGCTGGCCCCGACGCCGGCGCCGTCGTCGCCGTGGAAGTACTCATAGAAGAGGAGGAGATCCCGCCAGTGCGGATCGTGCTGGAACTTCTCCGTCCCGCCATAGACGGGCCGGCGGCCGGCCTCGTCCCGCAGGAAGATCCGGGCGAGCCGCCGCGACAGGTCGCCGGCGACGTCCCAAAGGTTGAGGCGGGGCCCCGAGCCGGTGGGGCAGGCCACCTTCAGGGCGTCACCGAAGAAGTGGTGGAATTTCTGGAGCGACTCGATCAGCAAGTAGTTGACGGGGAACCAGATGGGGCCCCGCCAGTTCGAGTTCCCCCCGAAGAGGCCGCTGGAGGACTCCGCCGGCTCGTAGTCCACGCGGTGCACCATGTCCCCGATGCGGAGGGTATAGGGCTGCTCGCGGTGGACGCGCGACACCGCTCGGACGCCGAACGGCGAGAGGAATTCCCCTTCGTCCAGCATGTACCCCAGCACGCGGGGGAGCTGCTCGCTGGTCACGATCGAGAGCAGCCGCCGCATCCCGCCGCTCGGGCTCTTCATCGCGACCACGTGCTCCCGGAACTCCGGACGGTTGTCGATGAACCACTGCATCCGCCGGCGGAACCCCGGGAGCTTGTCGAGGATCTCCGGCTCGAGCGTCTCCACGGCGAAGAGCGGGATCAGCCCGACCATCGACCGGACCTTGAGCCACCGCACGTCGCCGCCGTCGGTGTGGAGCACGTCGTAGAAGAAGCCGTCCCGCTCGTCCCACAGGTTGATGCCCTCACCACCCAGGTCGTGCATGGCGTGGGCGATGTAGACGAAGTGCTCGAAGAATTTCGACGCCACGTCCTCGTAGGCCCGGTTCTCACGGGCCAGCTCCAGCGCGATGGCCAGCATGTTGAGGCAGTACATTCCCATCCAGCTCGTGCCATCCGACTGCTCGATGTGACCGCCCCCGGGCAGCGGCGCCGAGCGGTCGAAAACGCCGATGTTGTCGAGCCCGAGGAACCCGCCCTGGAAGACGTTCTTGCCCTCCGCGTCCTTGCGGTTCACCCACCAGGTGAAGTTCAGGAGCAGCTTGTGGAAGACCTTTTCGAGGAACGCGCGGTCGGCGTGGCCGCGCAGGCGCCGCTCGATCCGGTACACCCGCAGGGCAGCCCAGGCGTGGACGGGGGGGTTGACGTCGCCCAGCGCCCACTCGTAGGCGGGGATCTGTCCGTTCGGATGCATGTACCACTCGCGCAGGAACAGGAGGAGCTGAGACTTGGCGAAGTCGGGATCGACGAGGGCCAGGGGAATACAGTGGAAGGCCAGGTCCCAGGCCGCATACCAGGGATACTCCCACTTGTCCGGCATCGAGATGACGTCTTCGTTGTAGAGGTGCGTCCACTCGCGGTTGCGCCCGCTGACGCGCTCCAGCGGCGGCGGCGGACCGGCCGGGTCGCCCCCCAGCCAGCGCCGGACATGATAGTGGTAGAACTGCTTGCTCCAGAGCAGCCCGGCGAACGCCTGGCGCATCACCTGCTTGGCGTCGTCGGACAGCGTCGCCGGGATGACCGTGGCGTAGAACTCATCGGCCTCGAGGGTCCGCCGGGTGAAGGCGCCCTCGAAGTCACGGCCGAAGGGGGCGCCCACGAGCGGCGTGTTGGTCAGCCGCAGCCGGATACTCACCGTCTCGCCCGGCGCCACGTCGAGCTGGTACTGGGCCGCGGCCTTCGTTCCCACCCGCTCCGGGTTGACGGCGTCCTTTCGTCCCTCGATCAGGTAGTCGTTGATGCCGTCCTTCACGTACGGGCGGGTGTTCGGCACGCCATAGAGCCGGGTCGCATTCGTCTCGTTCTCGGTGAACAACAGGTCGGGCAGGCCCTCGCAGTACAACCAGCGGGGCCCGAGGCTCTCGTGCTCGGCTTCGATGACGGCCCAGGACGCGGTGGACCGGCCGGCGCGCAGCGCCGGCGGCACGGCGTCCGGGTCCCAGGACCAGGTGTTCCGGAACCAGAGCGTGGGCAGCAGATGGCACAGCGCGCGCTCCGGACCTCGGTTGGTGATGGTGATGCGCACGAAAACGTCATCCGGCGCCGCCTTGGCGTACTCGGCGACGACATCGAAGTAACGGTCCTCGTCGAAGACGCCGCTGTCGATCAGCTCGAACTCGGGCGCCCGCCGGTCTCGCCGCCGGTTCTCCTCGACGAGCCACGCGTAGGGGAAGGCACTCTGCGGGTACTTGTAGAGGGCCTTCATGTAGGAGTGGGTCGGCGTGGAGTCGAGGTAGAAGTAATACTCCTTGACGTCCTCACCGTGATTGCCCTCGGAGCCGGTCAACCCGAACAGGCGTTCCTTGAGGATGGCATCACGGCCGTTCCAGAGCGCGAGGGCCAGGCAGAGACGGCCGTGATTGTCGGAGATCCCCAGGAGGCCGTCCTCGCCCCAGCGATAGGCCCGCGAGCGGGCGTGGTCGTGGGGGAAGGAGTCCCAGGCCGTCCCGTAGGGGCTGTAGTCCTCACGCACGGTCCCCCACTGCCGCTCCGACAGATACGGCCCCCACCGCTGCCAGTGGGCGGTGCGCTGCCGGACCCCCTCGAGCCGCTCTTGTTCCTTGGTCACGTTGCGGCACCTCCGCGGCGATTAGACACCAGGGCGCGTCGAGAAGGATCACCGAATCACCGGTCCAGTCGCTGCTGTCCAAACCTTCGCGAGGCGCTCCCGGTGACGGAGCGTAGGCGCACATGGAGAGGTACGACTTGCTGGTGATCGGCGGCGGCGCGGCCGGCATCAATGCGCTCAAACAGGGAGTCAAGCTGGGGGCCCGGGTCGCCCTGCTGGACCCGGGGCCGCTGGGAGGCGCCTGCATCAACCGGGGGTGAATCCCGAAGAAGACCTTGGTAAGGTCGGGGCGGATTCACCAGCTGGTCAAGGAGGCCGGGGCCTTCGGCACGCGGACGGGCGAGGTCACGCTCGACTGGGAGGCGGTCCTCCGGCGCCAGCACGAAATCGTGCGCGCGCTCCAGCCCTCGCCCAGAGCCTTCGAAAAGCTGGGCGCCCATGTGTACCTCGCCCAGGCGCTTCCTCGATCCCCACACCGTGCAGGCCAACGGCCATCGCCTGTCGGCGGGCCGGATCGTCATCGCGACTGGCTCGGAGCCGGTCGTGCCGCCGCTCCCTGGGAACGAGCTGGCGATCACCTCTGACCACATCCTCTTCCTCCCACGGTTTCCCGAGACGCTCGTGCTGGTCGGTGCCGGCGCGATCGGCCTCGAGATGGCCAGCGCCTTCGCCGACCTGGGCTCACGGGTGACCGTGATCGGCCAGGATCCCGAGATCCTGCCCACCTTCGACGCCGACGTGGCGGCCTCCATCCGGCGCCTTCTCGAGGCCAAGGGCGTGGGCTTCCACCTCGACTCGAATGTCGAGGGCCTTTCAGGGCGCGCAGTGACGACCCACCTTACCCGCGATGGTCAGCCTCTAGCCATCAGCGCCGACCAGGCCTGCCTGGCCGTGGGGCGGCGCTTCGACCCGCGACGGGTGGGCGCCGAGGCCCTCGCCCTCACGGTCGGGCGCTTCGGCCTCACGGTGAGCCCGTACCTCAGAACCTCGCTGCCCCACATCTACGCCGCGGGCGACGCCGCCGGCAACCAGCAACTCACGCCGACCGCGGCCTACGAGGGGCGAACGGCGGCCCGCAACGCGCTCGAGGGTGACGTCGAGACCGTGGACTACAGCGTCGTGCCCCAGACCATCTTCACGACGCCCGAGGTGGCCCGCGTGGGCCTCACCCATCGCGACGCCCTTGAGCGCGGCCTTACCTGCCACGTCGCCCGTCACGATCTGACCGGGGCATCCAACGGCCGAGCCACCGGCGAGGACGGCGGCTACCTGAAGCTCGTCTTCGCCGCCGGCATCGAGCGCGTCCTCGGCGTCCAGATGGTCTCCTACGCGGCCGCCGAGCTGATCCAGCTCGCCGCGCTGGCCCTGCGGACTGGGGCCGACGCCCACCTGCTCTCGACCCAGCTCTCCGTCCACCCGAGCCATGGCGAGCGGCTCTTGAAGATCTTCGGCCACGACCACCACGAGGTCTGCGAGCCGGCCTAGGGGCTCGGCCCAGTCCGACGACGATGGCCAGCGGGCAGGGAAAGGCGACGGCGCAGGCGGCCGACTTCGAGACTGCCGCGTGGATCGAGCGCGGGGCCGCGCGTCTGAAGGAGATGTCCGCACACGGCAAGCGCCTCGTGGAGTTCCTGCCCGGATTCGACGATCCCCGCGCGGGTGTTGATCGTCGATGACCTAGCCGATGCCAGGAGCCGTCCCCAGGGCTGATCGACGGGCGCCCCCCTTCATTGCTACGCTCGGGTCCGTATGATGGTCGCCGTCGCCAGCGCGGGGGTGAGCGCCACGCGCGCGCGGCCCCTCGTCATCGGCCGTCCACGATCGACGCGAGCTCACCGACGAGGTCGGCGAGGTCCGCGGCCTGCTCGGCGGCCAGTCGCTCCACGCGCGCCGCCAGTGCCTCGACCGTCGCCTGCAGGCGGCGGGAGACCGACTCCGGCGTGCCGAACGTCGCGCCGAGGGTACCAGGATCGACGCGGCTCGTGTACGTGACGAGCGCGCCGCCGTCGAGCTCGACGATCAGGCGGCCGCTGAGCCGCCGGGCGTAACGCGCCACGAGCAGGTCCCAGCTCGCCTGAAAGCCCCGGGCGGCACGCGCCACGGTGACGGCAACCGTATAGCGCTCGTTCGGCCCCGCAACCTCGTACTCGTAGAAGACATGGAACGTGCCGGGACCGTCGCGCTTCACGACGCGGCTCGCGACCAGACCAGGCATGTAGGTTGCCTGGCTTCCGAAGTCGACGTAGGCGGCCATCACCTGGGCGGGCGTCGCGGCGATGCGCCGGTACACGGTGACCTCCGGCCACGGGAAGTCCGGCACGCGCTCCGTCCTGACGATGAGCGCGCCACCCCGGAGGCGCTCGATCTCCGAAGCGGTAAGCGGGCCGGCACGGCCCGACGGATGGCTGGACGCCCAAGCGGGCTGCGCGGGGAGCGCCACCGCGGCGACGGTCCCCGCGAGCAGCCACGCGCGCAGCGGGCGATGGCTCAGGCGGAGAACCCCTGAGGCGCGAGCTGGAACGCCTTCGCGAACTTGCTGGCGAACGTCTGGTAGCCGACGATGAATGTCAGCTCGAGCGCGGCTTGCTCGCGTACCCCCCTTTCGGCTCTTGGACACCTGGATGTCGGTGCTCGTTCGGCGACGATCATCAGTAGATTTGCGAACCGACCTCGAACGCGTCGAGGGACACCGCGAGGGTCGACCGACTTCGCTCGGCACGCTCGCGGACGGCCTTGAGGGTCACCACCAGCCCGTCACGCTCGGCGGTACGTGTCATGAACCTCGCAGGACCGTGGGCGCGGCCATGGCATACGTGAGTAGGACGCCGTCGCTGTGGGGATCGATCTGCCAGTACCCCCAGCTCTCCCGGACAGGCCGTTCGGCCGCTCTCGGGCCAGCCGCCACTCGATCCGCCGCTGCGCGGGGTAGGGGGTGGCGCTCACGTGGAAGCCGAAGGACAGCGGTCCCACGCCGACGACGTAGCGGACCAGCGTGTACCGAGCGGTGGCCTCCAGCACGTCGGAGCGAACGACGTAGGGATAAAGGCCGGCGTGTCGCGGGTAGTCGACGAGGAGGGGCCAGACGATCTCGAGCGGGGCGCGAACCACCACGAGGCCTGTGCCTCCCTGAGCCGGCCGGCCGCTCCCGCCCGCCGGCAGCGCGTCGAGCAGCACGACTTCGCCGCGGCGAAGGCGTTCGTGCTGCGCCGGCGAGAGCTCCGCAGGCTCGGCGGGGCCGGCCCAGCCGGCAACCACAAACGCGGCCACGAGCGCTCCACGGATCTTCATTGGTACCTGGTCTCACCTCCGCGCGACGGGCCGCTTCCGCCTACTTGAAGGCGCTGGCCCCGGCGATGGCGATGTCTTCGTCCACCTGCGGCGTGTCGCCGCTGACCCCGATGGCTCCGACCACCTTGCCGTCGAGGGTTATCGGAATGCTGCCCTGGAGCGGCGTGCTGTCGGCAAGCGCCAGGGCCGCCACGCGGCCGGCCTTGATCTGGTCCTCGAATACCTTGCTCGGGCGCCGGTAGATCGCGGCCGTGCGAGCCTTGCCGATGCCGACCTGGACACTGGCGACCTGTGTGTCGTCGAGCCGGTGAAGCAGGACGAGATGCCCGGCGTCATCGACGATGGCGATGACGACCCCGAGGCCCCGGGCCCGGGCCGCGACCTCGGCCGCGGCGGCGATCCTCTTCGCGGCCTCCAGCGACAGCACCCTCTTTTCGAGCGTCTGGGTCGACGCCTCCGCTGCGAACGTGCAGGCCAGGACCACACTCCAGGTGACGCGCAATATTCTTCGCATCGGGCTTCTCCCTCGTCGAGCCGGCGACTCCGCCGCCTAACCCTTGGACAGGCGTAGCCCGCCCGCCGGTTCGCCACGAGAGCGCGCCACCCGCGAACGACTCAGGGCGCCACCCCGACGTCCGCGACCTCGCAGAAGACCTTGATGGCGCCCTTCGCCGTGATGAGCGTGTCGAAGAGCTCGCGGTAGTTCTCGAGGCCCTTCACGGGATGGGTGAGCAGCCGCTTGAGCCATCCCGCGTACTCGGCCTCGGCGTGCGCCATGTCGCGTACGCCCAGCTCGAAGTACTCGCGGTTCGCGTTGACCGTGCCGACCATCACTTTGTTGCCGAGGACGAACTCGAGGTTGGTCCTGTCGGCCGGCACCTCCACTTTGCGGTCACCCCCGGTGACGCTGGAGAGGACGAGGACGCCGTTCTTGCCGAGAACCTGCATGCTGTCGAACACGACCGGCGAGTACCCGGTGGCCTCGAAGATCACGTCGAACGGCCCGGACTTCGACGCGCCATCGAGAATCGGCACATCGGCCGTGGACTCGTAGCACGCGTCCAGGGCCTCGATCAGTTCCGCGTTGAGATAGGGCTTCCGGCTGAGTCCGAAGGTGGTCACTTGGAGGCCCCGCAGCCGGAGGACGAGGGTGGCCAGGATTCCGATCGTGCCTGCGCCCATGACGGCCGCGCGCCGGGGGCGCCACACCCGGAGCCGCCGCTGGATCTCGTAGGCCTGGGCGATGCCCTTCTCGACCACCGTCATCGGCTCGAGCAGGACCCCGACGTCCCGAAGCCCCCGCGGGACCTTCACGATGAACTCGGCATCGTCGACGTAGTGCTCGGTCAGGAACCCGTGGCGCAGGTTGATGCCGCGCTCGAAGTACGTGTCGTCGGTGGTCATGTCGTTGGTGCCGATCAGGTCGTAAATGCTGCCGCCGGGGCGACGGACCGTGGCCACGACGTAGTCTCCCGGCCGCACCTCCGTCACGGCCGACCCCACGGCCTCGACCTGGCCGAAGCCCTCGTGGCCGAGGATCAGGAAGTCGTACCCGGGAGGCGGGGCGCCGTACTCGGCCGCGTTGATCTCCTTGTCCGTCCCATCGACGCCGACGCGCAGGACCTTGACCAGGACCCCCCGACCCCGGGGGACCTCGTCGACCGCGGGCTTCGGCAGATCGACGAGATGGACGCTGTTGGGCTTGCCGGGAACAACGGCGATGGCTTTCATGGTCGTCCTCCAACACTGGTCGGGGCTTCGGGTGAGGCCGAGGGCCTGCCCCCTTCGTTGCCCAGGAACGCTCGCGCGAAGTAGGACCGGGCAGCATCCCATGATCCCATCAGTTCGGCCGCGCGCGCTGCGCCATGGAGACTCCGAAACGCCTGCTCGAACGCAAGGGCGCGGGTCCGTGGGTCGCGGGTTTCCCAGTCCTTGTAGAAGACCTCGAGCGCCGCGATGGAGTCGCTCTCCCGCGCCGTCCCGGCCCCGGCGCCCTTCGCGCGCTCGACCACGCCCCACGCGTGGGCCAGGATCGCGGGCTCCGGGGGCGCGTGGGACAGGGTCATCGCGATCCCCCAGAACGCCATGCCGCAGCCAGGATCCACCTGGCCCACGGCGGAGAAGGCCCGGATCGCGGCGTCGAACCAGAAGGAGTGGAGCAGGGCGACGGCGCCGTCGAACTCCGGTTGCACCCCGGGGTCGCACGAGACCGGGAAGTGAACCGTTCCCAGCCGCTCCTGGGCCGAGGCAGCCCACGCGATCCCGAGGGCCGCGAGGATCGCCGCGACCCCGCGCGTCATCCCCGCTCTCCTTCGGTCTCGTCCAGGATCGTCGTATCGCCTCCGTTCAGGGGCGGATACCGGGGATGCTCAGCCGGATCCGATAAAGCCCCGTCTGCGCCGTCAGGTAGAGCGTCCGCCCGTCGTCGTCACCCCAGGCCATGTTGTGCGGGTGCTCGGGTCCCTTGAGCGTGCCGAGATGCTTCCCCTCCGGCGAGAGGATCCAGAGCCCGCCCGGCCCGGAAACGTAGACATTGCCGCGCTGGTCGACCTTGACCCCGTCCAGGGCGTCTTCGCCGGGAGCGTTGGTCATGTCGAAGAAAACGTGACCGTTGGCCAGAGCCCCGTCGGATCGGACCTCGTACCGGATCACGACCTTTCTCTTGGTGTCCCAGTTGCCGACGTAGAGGTACCGCTCGTCCGGCGAGAACGCGAGGCCGTTGGGACCGGACACATCGCGGGCGACGAGCTTCAGCTCGCCGTTGATCAGGCAGAAGACTCCACTGAACGACAAGTCCTTGCGCGGATCGTCGAAGAACTTCGGAAGCCCGAACGGTGGATCGGTGAAGTACAGCGCGCCATCGGACCGGTAGACCAGGTCGTTCGGGCTGTTGAGCCGCTTGCCCTGGTAGCGGTCGGCCAGGACCGTCAGCGCGCCGGTCCTCTCGAGGCGAGTGACACGGCGATTGCCGTGCTCGTTGATCGTGAGCCGTCCCTCACGGTCCAGGGTCAGGCCGTTGGAGCCCGGCTGGCCATACTCGCCCACGTCCACCCCGGCGTAGCCGCTCTTGGTCCGGAACACCGAGACCTGGCCGTCGGGCGACCACCGGTAGATCGTGTTGGCGTTGGGGTCGCTGAAGAGGAGGTAGCCGTCCGTGGTCGCGGTCCGCGGCACCCACAAGGGCCCTTCGGTGAACAGGAAGCCGTCGGCCAGCTTCTCGAGACGGGCCGACGCCGGGACGATGTCATCCAGCGCCGGATCCCGGCGAATGACCTCCATGCGGACCGGCTGTACCCGACCCGCTTCGCCCGGCTTGTAGAAGTCGAGCGTGGCCGAGCGCACCCAGATGAAGTTCCCCGGGGGGTTGGACACCGGGCCGTTCATGCCGAACACCGCCAACTGGAACTGCTGGCCCGGGCGGACGCCACGGTCGAGGACCACGCGGTTGGGGGCGTTGAAGCCCTTGACCAGCGGGCCTCCGGTCTGGCCGAGGACGATGGGCAGATTGCCGTTCACCCACACTTCCGCGTAATCATCGACGACGATCTCGAAGACTGCCGTCGAGCCCGTTGGATCGAACGGTCCGATCCGATCGGGGATCGTCAGCTTGATCCGATACCAGTTGAAGCTCAGGCGGCCCTTGCCCTTGCGCGCCTGCAGCTCGGAGGCGGGCAGCACGGCCCACCCCGAGTCGTCGAAATCGGCGGCTCCGGCGTGGGGGCGATGTCATAGGTCCGGTTCGGCGGGCCAGACGGCTTCAGATCCGGGCCGGGGGCCCGGTGCTCCACGTCGACGATCTTGACGTCGCTGTACCGCCACTGACCCTTGACCAGCCTCACACCCTCGTCGGTCGCCAGGTCGACGATCGCCGCGGGCCGGCCGCCGGGGGCATCCGGGGTGATCTGCGCCGTGGCCCCCAACGGGCTCGCGGCGAATACCAGAGCAGCGACGGCGCCGCTCAGGAGGGCTTGGGCTCTCATGGGGCGCCTCCGTTACCGGACCTTGACGACGTAGTAGTTCAGCGGCCCCTGCACCGCGGTGAACATGTGCGGGACGCCGGCGGGAACCACGATCACGTCGCCTTTGACGACCCGACGACTCTCGCCGCCGACGATGGCGGACCCGCGCAGCTCGTTCGGCTCGATCACCTTCGCGTCGGGCACGCTGCCTCCCGTGACGAATGTGGCCGACCCTTCCAGCACGTAGATGAGGTCGGTGTCCAGGGTGTGGATCTCGGCGATGCCGTCCATCTCGCGGTGGCTGGCATGCACCATATAGTTGCCCATGTTCACCAGAACCGCGCCCTTCTCGAAGCCGGCGGCGACCATCCGGCTGTCGATGAAGGTGACCTGCCGCGAGAGCGCCGGCCCCGCCATCCCCAGCTTCAACGTCTTCGCCACGGCGGCGCCGGCCAACGCGATCTCCTCGTCCTGCTGCGCGCTCGCGGCGCCGCTCACGCCGATACCTCCGACGACCTCTTCGCCTACCATGAGGGGAATGCCGCCCTGCAGCGGCGTGAAATCCGACAGGGCGACCATCGCCGTCCTTCCGTTCTTGATGATGTCCTCGAAGGCCCTGGTCGGGCGCTTGAAGATCGCGGCCGTCCGCGCCTTGCCGATCGAAATGTTCGCCCCCGCGGCGAACGTGCCGTCCAGCCGCTCGAGCGCCATGAGGTTGCCGCCGTCGTCGACGACGGCGATGACCCCTCCGGGCGCATTGAGCCGCCGGGCCTCCCCAATCGCCGTCGCGATGATCTGCCGCGCGCCCTCCAGCGTCAGGGCCTTCTTCTCGACGACCTGGGCCTCGCCCGTGGCGACCAACGCCATCGTCACGACCGCCACTGCCATGCTCGTGAGCCACTTCATGATCCCGTTCCTCCTCGGTCCGATTGGTTGGGTCCCCGGTGGTCCGCCGACCGGCCGCGCGAAGAGCCCGGAGGCCCGACGGGCGGCCGGCCGGCAGCCCGGCCACGCGAGTCGCGCTACTTCATCGCCACGGGCTTGGCGAACGACGCCTCGCCGAGAATGACCTCCGCCCACGCGCACCACATCTGGACCTTCGCGATGTCGTGGATGTAGGCCGGCAGCGTGATCGACCGGTTGACCTTGTCGTCCTTGAGCGTGAGCCGGTTCAGCAGATACGTATTCCCCTTGCTGTCGATGACCTGCCAGTGCGGGTCGGGTGAGCCAGGCACTTTGAAGTCGCTGGACACCATGAGGATATGCTTGCCGCCCTGATGTTCGTGGGTCACCGTTCCGCCGTTGACGGCCTTGCCCGCGAACGGCGTGGTGACGTCGGCCGCGAGGCCGGGGGTGACGCTCAGCCCGAGGACGACGAACGTCACGAGGAGCGCCACCGGGAGCGAACGGAGTTGACGAAGACGAGCCATACGGCACCTCCATGGGGGCTGTGATGTGCGACCCCGGACGAGCCGTCCGTGCCGATGGGCCCCGAACCACCGCACAGCGCGCCCGGGGGTAACTTTCGCCGATTAGACACGGCGCCCTGGAGGTGAGGTTCGACCGCGGCACGGTCTGCGAGGAGAACCGACCCGGAAGTTCCGTGTGTCTGAGTGGCTGAGGCAACGGAAATGAACCGGCTCACTCCTGAAGAGCGTCGGAGGATCCACGTGGCCCAGCAGCGGGTGCGCGAGAGCATGCTGGCGCGCCTGAGCGCTCCGACCGCGCCCGCGGCGCCCATCATCGACGGGCGCGGGCATCGGCGCCTGCTCGCGGCGGTGGTGGTCGCCGCCATGCTCGGCGGGGGCGTCCTCGCCGCCCAGACGTTCGAGTTCCACCCGCCGGCGTCGCTGGTGGAGGCGTTCCTCCCGAGGCTGTAGCCGACCCGGGGTCGAACGACGGGCCGGCCGGGGGTGTCTAATAGTCCCATGGTCCTTGGTGGCCCGCCCCGATGAGGGTTCCACCGGCGCGGAACAGTCCGCCTTCTCCTCTGGCGCCGCGCCCGTGGCAGCGGCTCGGCGTGCGGTTGGCCGCGCTATTCGCGGCCGTGACACTGTTCGCCGTCGGCCTCGTCGGATTCCTCATGTACGAGCGCCAGAAACGCGAGCTGGAGGACACACTCGGTGTCCAGCTCCTCAACATTGCGCGCACCGGGGCCCTGCTGATCGACGCCCAGCTCCACGCGGAAGTCCAGCGAACCCTCACGCAGGAATCGGAGGCGTACGCGCGCATCCGCGCGGCACTCGCGGCCATCAAAGCCGAGGTCGTATTGCCGACGCCCACCTACACCCTCACCAACTACGACCGCTCGAAGCGGCAGGCGCGGTTCATGGTCACCAGCGACGGCCCGGGGCTTCCGGGGGAACCCTATCCCTTGGTCCCCGAGCTGATCGACCCACTGGGGTGGACGTTCGAGGACGGAGTCGCCAGGCGCACGCGAATCTATCGCAACCAGAACGGCACGTGGATCACCGCGTTTGCGCCCGTCGTGGACAGCACGGGCCGCACCATCGCCGTCCTGGACGTCGACTATCCGGTGGACGTCTACCTCGACCGGCTGCAGGAGCTGCGGATGACCATCGTGCAGGCTTCGGTGGCCGGAGCCATCGGCGCCCTCCTCCTCGGCTTCCTCGTGGCGCGCCGCTTCACCCGACCGATCACTGCGCTCACCGCTGGCGTGGCCCGGGTGGCCGGCGGCGACCTTTCGCAGACACTGCCGGTCCACTCCCAGGACGAGCTCGGACGGCTGACGGCGGCCTTCAACGCCATGCTGGCGGGGCTTCGCCAGCGGGACTTCATCCGCGACACGTTCGGGCGTTACGTGTCGCCCGAGGTCGCCCGGACGCTTCTCGACTCCCCGGAGGGGTTACGCCTGGGCGGGGAAAAGCGTGTCGTCACGATCCTCATGTCGGACCTTCGGGGCTACACCAGGTTCGCCGAGCAGGGCGACCCGGCCTGGGTCATGGAGGTTCTCAACGGCTACCTGGCCCGGATGACGGAGGTCATCATCGAGTATGGCGGTACCATCAACGAGTTCATCGGCGACGCCATCTTCGCCGTCTTCGGCGCTCCCCTTGCCCACGCCGACCATGCGGAGCGCGCGGCCGCAGCCGCCCTGGCCATGCAGCGAGCGATGGCCGACATCAACCGCGAGCATGCCTCGCGCGGGCTGCCGCGGTTCGAGATGGGGATCGGGGTCAATACTGGAGAGGCGGTCGTCGGCAACATCGGCTCCGAGCAGAGGGCGAAGTACGCGGTCGTGGGAAGCGCCGTGAACGTGGCCGCCCGCGTCGAAGGCTCGACGGTGGGCGGACAGGTCTTCCTGAGTGCCGTCACCTACGACTCGATCCGCGACCTCGCCGAGGCCGCTCCTCCGGTGTCGGTCGAGGTGAAAGGCCTCTCAGAGGCTCTGCTCCTCTACGAGCTCCACGGCCTGCGCGGGCGATTCGCCCAAAGGCTCCCCGAGATCGTGATCGAGGCCGACCCCCAGGTCGACGTGGCCCTCCCGCTCGTCTGCTCGGTGATCGACGGCAAGGTCGTCCGCAAGGAGAGTTTGACGGGGACGGTGCTGCGCCTAGGGATGCGCCATCTCGATGTGCGCATGGACCCCGGACTCCCGCCGCTGACCAACGTTCGCCTGCGACTCAATTATCCCGGGCTCGGGCACGACTCGGGAGATCTTTACGGGAAGGTTGTCGGCAGCGCTCAGCCCGAGACGGCGTCGCTGACCCGCATCCGACTCACCTCGGTCGACCCCATCGATCAAAAGGTCATCGAGACGTTCCTCGCACCGTGAGCGACATGGCTCGGCGCGAGCCTTCGGGAGGCTAGGGAGACTCCACCCGCGCGGCCTGGAGCACGTCGAAGGCGAAGACGCGGACCCGATAGGTCGGGGCCCGAGCGGGCGCCGGCACCTCGAAGTACGTCCGCGTGAACGCAGGCAGATCGGTGCCGAGCCAGTTCACCTGCTGGCTCACCACCCGGCCCGAGCCGTCGAGGCCTTCGACCAGCAGCTGGACCCGGGTCGCCCGGTGACCGCTCTCGTTGCGGACGTAACCGCTGATATGGGGCCGGTCGCCGCGGTCCGACGCCTCCCAGCTGACCACGAAGAACCGCTCCCATCCGACGATGAGCGGCTCGAGCGGCGCCGCGGCGGCGCTCCCGACCAGACTCGCGCCCAGGACCATCGCAGCAAGGAAGCGCGTCACCCGCATCACCATCTCTCGACGCTTTGGATGCACCGGCGGTCCACGCCGATTCAGCGAGGACCCGCCACTACCGCGTGGCCCCGGCCCCTTCCGGCTCGCCGGCGCCCACGCGCTCAGCGATGAGCTGTTGAAAGAAGCCGCGGAGGGGCGGCAGGGTGGCGAAGAGGGCGTTGAAGGCGTCGCGGTCCACCGCCAGCACGTTGGCCCGGGTGAGGCAACGGGCGGTGGCCGTGCGCGGGCGCTCGCTCACCAGCGCGATCTCGCCGAAGCACTCGCCGGGGCCCAGACGGCGAAGCACCACCTCGCGCTGGTCGGGGAACTTCTGGATGATCTCGACTTCTCCGTCGACCACGACGTAGAGCCAGTCGCCGCGGTCGCCCTCCCGGAAGACGGTCTGGCCCGGCTCGTAGTGCTCGCGCTGGATGGTGAAGGCGCGGTCGGTCTTGAGCTGCACGATGTCGGGCGGCAGGAAGAGGTCGAGCGTCCAGTCGGCGGCCACCCGGATCTTGCGGTCGAGGCCGGGAAGCTTCATGAGGTAGATGGTCCGCCACAGCCACCAGGCCAGGAAGCCGGAGAGCTTGACCCCGAGGATCTCGGCGACCGCCGAGTGGTGGCCGAGCGCGCCCATCTTACCCAGCGCCTTGAAGGCGAAGGCCCGCCGGGGGGTGCCGCGGAGGGTGGCTACGATGTTGCGGGCGACACACCGGGCCTCGCGGATGGCGTGCTGGGCCGTCGGCGGGCACGGCTCGTTCGACTTCGCGTCGATGATCCAGGCGCAATCGCCCACGGCCCACACCCCGGGATGGCCGGGGACCTCGAGGTCCGGGCCCGCCACGATCCGCCCCCGCTCCTTGGCGAGCGGCAGCGCCGCGACGACCGGGTTCGGCCCCGAGGGCACCGTGCTGACGAGCGTCCGGGTCGGAATTCGCTCGCCGCCGTCGAGCAGGGCCGCCTCCGCGGTGGCACCGTCGAGTCGGGTGTTGAGCCGGATCTCGACGCCTCGCTTGGCCAGCAGGCGCTGGGCGAACTCGGCCAGGCTCTTTGGCAGCTCGGGCAGGATGAGCGGCCCGGCGTGGAGGAGAATGACGCGCAGGTCCCCAGCGCGGATGGTGCGGAAGCTCTTGGCCACGGCCCGCACGAAGTCGTTCAGCTCGGCCACGGCCTCCACGCCCGAGAAGCCGCCGCCGGCGACCACGAAGGTCAGCAACCGGCAGCGCGCCTCGGGATCCGGCTCGATGTCTGCTTCCTCCAGGACGTGGATGATGCGGTTCCTCAGCGCGAGGGCGTCCCCCAGATACTTGAAGGGCAGCGCGTGCTCCATGAGGCCGGGCTGGCCCGCGAAGCTCGTCACGTTGCCGAGCGCGATGATCAGGTGGTCGTACTCCAGGTGGCACTGGCCGGAGCCGAAGCCGGCGGCCGCCGTCACCCGGCGGCGCGCCAGGTCGATGCGCTCCACGGCCCGCGTGTAGAGGGTGGTGCGCGGGCATAGGCGGCGGATGGGCGCGATGGTGTCGAGGATCCCGATGCTCCCGGAGATGACCTCCGGGAGCATCGGCTGGAAGACGAGGTAGTTCTCGCGGCTGATGAGGTGGATCTCGACGCCCGGGTCGCGGCCGACGACCTTCTCCAGCTCCAGGGCCGCGTAGACGCCGCCAAAGCCACCGCCCAGGATGACGATCCGGGTGGGCTTCACCGCGGTTCCCCGGCCGGCTGGGCCAGGGCGCTCCAGGCCCGGAGCGTCTCGGCCACCGACCACGCCTGGGCGATGCAGCCGCGGGGGGTGAACGGGGGATCGCCGTCGAAGATCTCGGCGATCGACCCCAGACCGTAGTCGTCGAGGTGATGAGCCAGCGGCTCGAGGAGGCTCCGGGCCTGAGCGCAGTCACCATAGACTTTGAAGTGCGCGAGCGCGAGCGGGCCGAGGAGCCAGGACCACACCGTCCCCTGGTGGTACGCGCCGTCCCGCTCGCGTGGATTGCCCACGCAGCGCCCGCAGTAATCGCGATGGCCGGGGGCGAGGCTGCGCAACCCGAACGACGTCAACAGGTGCCGGGCGCACGCCTCGACGACCTTGCGCTGGCGCGCGGGCGAAAGCGGGCTCTCGGGAAGCGCCACAGCGAAGATCTGGTTGGGGCGCAGCGAGAGATCGTCGCCGGCTGGGCCGTCGATCACATCGTAACAGTGGCCGGCCTGCTCATTCCAGAAGCGCTCGAACGAACCCCGCACGCGCGCGGCCTGGTTCATCCACGATGCGGCCGGCAGGTGCAGCCGGTGGGCGAAGGCCGCCATCGCGGCCAGGGCGTTGTACCAGAGGGCGTTGATCTCGACGGCCTTGCCGGTGCGGGGCGTGACGACCCAGTCGCCGACCTTGGCATCCATCCAGGTGAGCTGCACACCGGGCTCGCCGGAGCGGAGCAGGCCGTCGGCCGGGTCCTCCGCGATGCCGTAGCGCGTGCCCTCGCGGTGCCAATGCAAAATCGACTCCAGCACGGGGAAGAGTTCTTTGAGCAGGCCGTCGTCACCGGTCGCCGCGTGGTACGCGCGGATCGCGTCGAAGTACCAGAGTGTCGCGTCCACCGTGTTGTACTCGGGCACCGCGCCCTGATCGGGGAACCGGTTGGGCAGCATCCCGCGGTCGACGAAGCGGGCGAAGGTGCGGAGGATGCGGGCGGCGACCTCGGGCCGGCCGGTCGCCACTGCGAGACCCGGCAGCGCGATCATCGTGTCCCGCCCCCAGTCACCGAACCAGTGGTAGCCGGCGATGACGGAAAGGCCCTGGGGCTCGTCGGCGAGCGGGCGCGCGACGATGAACTGGTCGGCCGCCAGCACGAGCCGGGCGATCCACGGCGGCGCCGACGAGGCGGGGCCGACGGCTCGCCAGCGCGCCAGGAGCGCCTGCTCGTGACGCTGGCGTCGCTCCCAGGCCGACTCGGCGTCGACGGACGGTTTCGCCTCGGCTGAGAGCACCAGCGTCAGCGCCTCGCCCGCGCGGAGCGTGGCCCGGAAGCTGGCCGCGTGGAGGTGATCCTCCTCGGCGTCGAGGCCCCGCTCGCGCTCGCGGACGAGGTGGAACCCGCGGTACCAGGTGTGGGCCAAGCGAGACTCCGCGCCGCGGGCCAGCATCAGCAGCGGCCGGGCGCCCGGGTAGGCGACGACGCGGAGCCCGTCCCGGACGGGGGTGATGTCCATCCGCCAGTCGTCGCCGTGGGTCGTGCCATGATAATCACGGTAGTTGACGAGCGCTTTGAGCTGGAGCGCGAGCGGACCGCGGGCCCGCAGCACCGCGTAGCGCACGTAGGTGGTGTTGGCCCCCGGCTCCATCCAGACACGTTTTTCGACGAGCGCGTCGGCCACGGCGTAGGTCCAGACGGGTGACGTGCCCTCCTGGCGGAATCGCTCGATCGCCCCATACCCGTCAGGGTCGATCGAGCCGTCGACCCAGCGGTTGGCGCCGAGGGCCGCCTCGACGCCGTCGTACGCGACGTGCTCGTCGATCTTGGCCACCAGCAAGGTCCGACCGAGCGGCGGGTCGAGCGCGGCCGTCAGCAGTCCGTGGTACCGGCGGGTCAGTGTGCCAGCCACCGTGCCGGAGGCGAAGCTGCCCAGGCCGTTGGTGCAGAGCCACTCCCGCCGCTCGGCGACTGGCAGATCACCGGTGACCTCGCGACCCCAGTCGAGCATCAGCCCGCGGCCCCCGCGGCGATCCCGTGGCGCACAGTCCTCATCCCAGGCGCTCCTTGAGATGGTCGCCCACACGGAGCGCGTTGGCGATGATGGTGAGCGCCGGGTTCACCGCAGCACTCGACGGGAAGAAGCTGGCGTCCACCACGTAGAGATTGTCGAGCTCGTGGGCCTTGCAGTTGACGTCGAGCGCGGACGTGCGGGGGTCGCGCCCGAACCGAATGGTGCCGTTCTGATGAGCGACGCCGGCTAGCGGAATGCGCTGGCCGACGAAGAGATTGCGCGCGAACAAGCCCTGATGGCACTCGTGCCCGTGGATCATGCACTTCGACTGTCGCTGCATCAGGGTCTTCAGCGTGGCGATCAGCCGCTCATGGGCTTCCACGTTGTTGGGCCGGTAGGAGAGCACGATGTTGCCCTCCCGGTCCAGGGTCACGCGGTTGTCGGGGTCGGGCAGGTCCTCCGACGTGAGCCAGAAGTCGAGCGAGTGCTTGGCCATGAGCTCAAGGGTCCACCCCGGAGCGAGGGCGGGGGCTCCAGCCTTCAGCGTCTCGCCGTCGAGCTTGCCGACGAAGGAGATATGGCCCATCGGGTACTCCCACTCCGGCGAGCCGAAGTAGAAGTCGTTCAGGGCCAGCGTCTTCTGGAACACCGTCGGGTTGGGGCACTTCGACAGCGCCATCAGCACCGAGTTGACGTGACCCATGTAGTGCCGGCCGACCACACCCGAGCGGTTGCCGAGGCCGCCAGGGTGCTTCTCGTTGGCCGAGCGGAGCAGCAGCGCCGCCGAGTTGATGGCCCCGCCGGCCACGACCACCAGGTCGGCCGAGTAGACCTCGCGGGCGCCGTTGCGCTCGACGATGATCTGGGTCACGTCGCGCCCGCTCGGACTGGTCTCGAGCCGCGAGACGTAAGCGCCGGTCATCAGGGTGACGTTCGCGTGCTCGAGCGCGGGATCCACCGCCACCACCTGGGCGTCGGACTTCGCCGAGACGAGGCACGGATGGCCGTCGCACGTCCCGCAGCGGATGCACCGGCTCGTCCTGGGGTTAGCCTCGTCCAGCATGATGCCGAGCGGGACGGGGAAGGGCTTGAGGCCCAGCCTGGTGAAGTCGTCGCTGAGCTGCTGGATGCGCGGCTCGTGGCTCACGGGGGGATGAGGGTATGGCGCGCTGGCCGGCGGATCGGTGGGGTCGGCGGCGCGCTGCCCGTGGACGTGGTACAGCCGCTCGGCGCTGCTGTAGTACGGCTCGAGGTCGTCATAGGCGATGGGCCAGGCCGGCGAGAGGCCGCCGTGATGCCGGATCTCGCCGAAGTCCTGGCGGCGAAGGCGGAAGAGCGCCGCCCCGTAGAACTTCGTGTTGCCGCCGACCCCGTAGTTCGTGTGCGGGTGGAGCGTCAGGCCGTCGGCGTCGCGCCAGACCTCCTTGGTCTGGTACCGGCCTTCGACGTTGACCGCCCGCGTGCTCCAGTTGGCCACCTCGCGGGGCACGTACTCGCCCCGCTCCAGCAGCAGGATCCGCTTAGCGGTGGGCGTCAGCGCCCAGGCCAGCGTGCCGCCGCCGGCGCCAGTGCCGATGATCGCGACGTCGTAGCGGGTGGCCATCGCCTCAGCCTCCGTGGACGACTTCGAGACCGACCGTCATGCTGCCGATTCCCGAGTTGGCCACAGTGCCCGGCGCGCGTTGTCCTCTCAACGGCTGGTAATCCATACGGTCCTCCCCGTCCTCTCGCGCCCTTAGACACTGCCAGGGCGGGCCGCGGTTCGCCACCCTGGTGGCGAATCTGGTGGCGGGCGGGCCGTTTCTAACCAGCCGACATGAGTGGCGAATCGCTGGTCGGCCTCTTCACCACGTACGGCTACGGGATCGTCTTCGGGGCGATCCTGTTGGAGAACGCCGGTCTGCCGATCCCGGGGGAGCTGCTCCTGCTGGCCTTCGGGGCCATCTCGCGTAGCGGCGAGATGGATCCCCTCGCCGGTCTCGCCGTCGCCGCCGGCGCCGCGCTCACCGGGGACAGCGTGGCCTATTGGGGCGGCCGGTGGGGATGCGGCCGCTTCCTGCCCGCAGCGTCGAGTGGCCGACGCCGGTTCTCGCCAGGGCCCGCGACGGTGGTCTTCGGCCGGTTCGTGGTCGGCGCGCGCCTCTTCCTCGCGCCGCTCGCCGGCTGCGCGCGCATGCCGTACACCCGGTTCCTGCTCTTCGATGCGCTCGGCTCCCTGCTCTGGGCGGGATCCTTCATTCTGGTCGGTTACCTGGCCGGCGGCCATGTCGGCGAGATTCACGGGCGCCTCCGCGCCATCCTGGGGGTGGGCCTCGCCGCGCTGGGGATGGCGTGGCTGATCATCGGGCTCGGCCGCTCCCTGCGCGCGCGCTATGCGTGACGCGCTGGCCCGCCACTGGCCTGAATATGCGATCGAGGCGGCCGGCCTGGGGCTCTTCATGGTGTCGGCCTGCCTGTTCGCGACCCTCCTCTATCACCCGGCCGCGCCGGCGACCCACGTCCTGCCCGACCCGCTTCGCCGGGTTCTGATGGGCGTGGCCATGGGTCTCACCGCCATCGCCCTCATCTATTCGCCGTGGGGTCAGCAGTCGGGAGCCCACTTCAACCCGGCGGTGACCCTGACGTTCCTGCGACTGGGTCGAGTCGCCCGCTGGGACGCCCTCTTCTACGTCGCTGCCCAGGTGGTCGGGGGCGTGCTGGGCGTGGTGCTGGCCGTAGCGGCTAGCCGGGGGCTCGTTGCCGATCAGCCCGTCAACTTCGTCGTCACCGTGCCGGGGCCCTGGGGTGTGGGCGTCGCCTTCGCGGCCGAGCTGGCCATCTCGACCGGCCTCATGCTGGTGGTCCTCACCGCTTCCAACACGCCGCGCTTGAGCCGGCTCACCGGGCTGTTCGCTGGCGCGCTGGTCGCCATCTATATCGCCCTGGAGGCGCCACTGTCGGGGATGAGCATGAATCCCGCGCGCACCCTGGCCTCGGCGATTCCGGCCAACCTGTGGACGGCCGTGTGGATCTATCTCATCGCGCCGCCCGTCGGCATGCTGCTGGCAGCGGAGATCCACCACCGGGCGCGCCACCCGGTGCGCTGCGCCAAACTGCACCACGACAACGCCCGCCGCTGCATCTTCCGCTGCGGCTACGCCGGCGGCGGCCCATAGGAGACTACGTTCATGCTCGCGCGCAGACTCGCCGCTCTGCTCTTCCTTCTCGCCTTCGCGCTCCTGGCGTCGCAGCTGCCCGCAGCCACGCCGGCCACTACCCCGCCGGCGGTCCAGGCGGTTGAGGCCATCGGGATCACCGTCGGCGACATGGATCGCGCGGTCGATTTCTACTCGCGGGTGCTCTTCTTCGAGACAGTTTCCGACGTCGAGATCGCCGGGGACGAGGCCGAGCGCCTGCAAGGCGTCTTCGGCCTGCGGATGCGGGTCGTCCGGATGCGGCTCGGCGACGAGCTGATCGAGCTCACGGAGTACCTCACGCCCCGGGGCCGCCCCGTCCCACCCGACTCGCGCAGCAACGACCGTTGGTTCCAGCACATCGCGATCATCGTCTCCGACATGGACCAGGCCTACCTCTGGCTGCGCCGCCACAAGGTGCGGCATCTGTCGCCGGGGCCCCAGCGCCTGCCCGACTGGAATCCGAACGCCGGTGGCATCCAGGCATTCTATTTCGCGGACCCCGACGGCCATCCACTGGAGATCCTCCAGTTCCCGCCGGACAAGGGGGACTCCCGCTGGCAGCAGCCGGGCGACCGGGTCTTTCTCGGCATCGACCACACCGCGATCGTCGTCGGCGACACCGGGGCGAGCCTCGGGTTCTACCGCGACGCGCTGGGCATGAAGGTCGTCGGAGAAAGCGAGAACTGGGGCCCCGAGCAGGAGCGCCTCAACAACGTCTTCGGGGCGCGCCTCAGGATCACGACGCTGCGGGCGGAGGCGGGCCCGGCCATCGAACTGTTGGAATACCTGACACCGCGCGATGGACGGCCCGCGCCGGCCGATGTCCGGGCCAACGACCTCGTGCACTGGCAGACGCTCCTGACCGTCCGGGAGGCCCCGGCGGCCGCGCGAGCCTTCATGGGGAGCCGATTCACGTTCGTCTCGCCCGGCGTCGTGACGGTGGCCGACGCCCGGCTCGGCTTCCGCGAGGGGTTTCTCATACGCGATCCCGACGGTCACGGACTACAGCTCCGCGCGCGGTGACCGGCGGCGGCGGCGTCAGGCGGGCAGCGGAGAGGCAAGGTGCCGGGTGACGTGCTCGCGGAGCGCCATGCGGGCGCGGTGCAGACACGACTTCACCGCCGGGATTGACTCGCCGAGCGCCGCGGCGGTCTCTTCGGAGGAGAGCCCTTCGACGTCCCGCAGGACGAGCACGGCGCGGTAGCGGTCCGGCAACGTCTCGAGCGCCCGCGCGAGGACGGTGCGCGCCTCGCGGGCGAGCAACTCGCTCTCGGGCGTCTGTGACCAGTCGGCGAGCAGGAACGCACGCTCGCCCTCACGGTGCCCATCCGCCTTGAAAGTGGGCAGCCCGGCGTCGAGCGAGGTCTCGACTTCGAGGCGCTTGCCGCGTCGCTTATTGAGCGCCGCGTTCGTGGTGACCCGGTAGATCCAGGTCCCCAGCGCGGCCCGTCCCTGAAAGCTCTGGGCGTTGCGAAAGATGTTGAGAAAGACGTCCTGGACCACTTCCTCGGCGTCGCCCGTGTTCCGGGTGATGGAGTAGGCGAGCCGGAACACCCTCGCCGCGTAGCGCTCCATGAGCGCCTCGAGCGCCTGGGGATCACTGGCCCGCAGGCGCTCCATCAGGGACAGGTCGGCGTGGGCCTCGATCGTCATCATGTCCTACCCCCTGAGTTGCGCGGCCAGGAACCCCGAGCAGTTGATGAGCGCCACGCCACGGCCTCCCAGGCCCCTGAGCAGGGCGACGCCGGTGCGGTCGATGAACGAGACGTTCGCGAGATCGAGGACGACGGGGATCGAGTTCGTCAGGGCCCCTTCACACGAGCGCCGGAGCTCCTCGACCCACGGGCCGACGACGCGCCCCTCGAGGCGCAGGACGTAACCCCTCGAGGCCATCTCGACGTGCACGATCTTGAGCATCGGTGACAGGCCTTCGCAAAGGCCGTGCCTGATCCGTCGTTCGGGGGGACTACGCGCAACCCGCGAAGATTACGAGTGGTTCGAGAGACATGCCCGTGCCGGCGCCGGGACGCCCACGACGGGTCGTGGCGGGCGCTCCGAACGAGCGCGGGCGACTACGGCCGGTCGTGGCGCGGACGCTTGATCCCGAGCTTGGCCATCCGGCTTCTGAGCGTGTTGGGGTGAAGCCCGAGGACGCTGGCCGCACCCTTCGGTCCCTCGACGATCCAGGCGGAGTGTTCGAGAGCGGCGACGATGTGAGCTCGCTCCACCTCCTCCATCGTGACGAGGCCGGCTGCCCCGCCGCCATCGAGAGTCGGGACTGGTTGTCCCGAGCCGGGCGCGGGCCGGGCGGCAACGGGCAGCAGGTCATCGTCCAGCTCGAGGACCGGCCCGGAGGAGAGGACGACAGCCCGCTCGATGACGTTCTGGAGCTCCCGGATGTTCCCCGGCCACGGATAGCGCACCAGACGCTCCATCGTGGCCTCGGAAACGGAAGCGACATTCTTGCCGAAGCGCTTGCCGAAGCCGGCGAGGAAGAACATCATGAGCTGGGGGATGTCGGCGCTCCGCTCGCGCAGCGGCGGCACCGCGATGGGAAAGACGTTGAGCCGGTAAAAGAGGTCGGCGCGGAAGCGGCCGACCCGCACCGCTTCCTCGAGGTCGCGGTTGGTGGCCGCGATGACCCGCACGTCCACTTTCAGCGGGCGGCTGCTTCCCACGAGCTCGAACTCCCGCTCCTGCAGTACGCGGAGCAGCTTGACCTGGGTCTCGAGTGGGAGGTCGCCCACCTCGTCCAGGAAGATCGTGCCGCGGTCGGCCAGCTCGAAGCGGCCGACGCGCCGCTCGAGGGCCCCGGTGAAGGCCCCCCGGACGTGGCCGAACAGCTCGCTCTCGACGAGGCCGGCCGAGATGGCGCTGCAGTTCACCTTGACCAGCGGGCGCTCCCCCCGCGCGCTGCGGTTGTGAATGGCGCGGGCCACCAGTTCCTTGCCGGTCCCCGTCTCCCCCGAGATCAGCACGGTGGAATCGGTGGGCGCCACCTGCTCGATCTTCTGGACCACGGCCAGGAGCGCCGGGCTCGACCCCACCATCTCGACGAAGTTGTGCTCCCGGCCGATCTCCTCCTGGAGGTAGACGTTCTCGGCGTGCAACCGGTTCTTGAGGCGCTCGAGTTCCCCCAGCGCCGCCTGCAGCTCGCGCTCCGCCTGCAGCCGCTTCAGCTCGGCCCCCGCCCGCGCCGCAAACACTTTCAGCACCGCGAGCGCGCCGGGATCTTCGACCCGGGGCTTGTCATCCAGGACGGCTAGGTGACCGACAACCTGACCCGCGGAATCGAAGACGGGGATTCCCAGATAACTCTCCGCCCCCAGTTCTTGGAGGTCCTCGTCCTGGGGAAAGAGCGCCTGCACCTCGCCCGAGTAGCACTTCACGTCGCCCAGCAGCACATCGCGGCAGGGAGTATCCGAGACGTCGAACTCGAAATTCTCGGCGAAGCTGTCACGCTTCCAGAAGGCCAGGGTTCGAGCCCGGGTCTTGCCGACACACTCGGTCACGAAGGCGTACGAGGCCTCGAGCGCGGACGACAGATGGCGCACGAGCGAGTTGAAGAACCCTTCTCCGGTGACCGCGGCCGTCCCCTCCACGAGGGTGCGGAGCAGGCCCTCGGCCCGGCGCCGGCGAGCCATCTCCTGCTGGATTTCCTCGTACGCCTCCATGTTCTCGACGGCCAGCGCGACCTGGGTGGCGATCTCCTGAAGAAGGACCACGTCCGAGTCCGAGTACAGATTCGTCTTCGTGCTGGCGACGGCCAATACGCCGACGCTGCGCCCGCGGGCCATGAGCGGAACGATCACATAGGACCGCACGCCGTCGGCGAGCGCGCGGTCCTCCATGGGGTACCGTCGCTCCCGCTCGAGATCGCGCCGGAGCAGGGGCCGCCGGTTCTGGAAGACCCAGCCGACGTGGCTCTCCCCTGCCGCCATCTCCAGGCCGACCGTGAAGTACGTCGAGGTGAGCGACGACTCCAGGATGAAGAGCTTCAGGACGTCCTTCTCGGGGTCGTGAAGGAAGATGGCGGTCCGGTCGAACGGAACGACCCGGCGGAGGGCCTGAGCGACGGCGTGGAAGAGGGCCTCTCGGGTCAGGCTCGAGATGAGGGCGTTGTTGATCTCCAACAGGAGGCGCTGCCGTTCCTCGGAGCCGCGGAGCTCCGCGGTCCGCTCCTCCACCAGCCGCTCGAGTTGGACGGAATACTGCCGCGATGCCGCCTCCGCCCGCGTGTGCTGAATCACCATACCCAGTTGGGTGGCAACCGTTCCGATGGTTCTTATAAGCCGCTCATTGGCCCGGTGCGGTCCGAGCAGGAGGAATGCGATCACCGCCACCACGTCATCGCCGGCCAGGACGGGAAACGCCATCGCTGCCTTGATGCCAGCTTCCTGCACTTGAGAGGCGAGCGGGAAATCTGTGTCCCCGATGAGGTCCTGAACCCCTAACGGCTGTTTGGATAACCACGCACGGCCGGGTAGCCCGTTTCCTGGCAGCAACGTGAGGCCCTCGGTCGCCTTACCGAATTTCTCCAGATCTCCACTGCGGCTGTGCCAAGCCCGACATTCCAAACAGGAACCATCGGCGCGAGGGATCCACGCCTGCCCGAGCGCCCAGCCGGTCGTCTCACAGACGTTCCGCAAGACAGCCAGGAGCGCGGAGCGAAGATCCGCGGCTTCGCTGACGGTCCGCGTCATCGTTTCCAGAAGTCGTATCTCTTCCTCGGCCCGCCTGCGCTCCGCGATCTCGCGAGCGATCGTTTCGAGGCGCTCGAGGAAGAGATCAGTGGGGACGAAGTACGGGTTCCTACGGACCGGGCCCCTGGGGACGATGAAGGGGTGAGTCTCGAAGGCGCCGTGACGAACGATGAGGGCCGGCAGCGCCGCCACGTCATACATGCACACCACGACGCAAGGGAACTGTTTGGTGGCGGCGGTGACCTTGGCCTCGAACGCAAGCAAATCCTCCTCGTCAGGCCAGTGGTGTTTCCGCCACCCGATGTTCCCAAGGAGTCGAATGAGAGGGGCGCCCCCCCCGATCGCTCGCTCAAAGGTGGCGGCGATCGTGTGCAAGATCGTCTCGCCGGAGGCATCACCGCCAAGCGTGCTCAGCCGGCCGTTGGCCTGCAGGGCCTCGACATCGAAGCCTCGTTCGCCCAGGATCCTACACACGGCCTGGTTGGCTTCCTCGTGACCGAAGATCACGCAGTGGTCGGGGCCGCGCAAGCCTACTTCAAGAAAGCCGACGGCGTCGGCGAACTCTTTGTCTGTCTCCCAGAAGTAGGCGGCGTGAGCGTGGACGGGGAGCGACTCATCCTCGAGGCCGAGATCGACCACCGGCAGCTTCGATCGCGCTGGGCGCATCTTCCCTCGTTTCGATTCGCGGCCGTATGGGCTGTCGCTTCGGATTCCGACATGGAGCGGCAACACAGACGGAAGACAGCGCGCGCTAATTCAACCACTTGTCTCGACATTTCGCAACGATCCGATCGGTCTGGTCGGTCTGGAGGCGTTCCCGCGAAGATCCCGGCCGGTCGAACGGGACGACCTACTGGAGAGCCTGACGATGGCATGCAGGGCCTCTCACGTCAGCCTGGAGACGCCCGTGCCGGGCGAGCCTCGCGGGCCTGGATGGCGACGGCCTGGAGCCGGTCGTCCGCGAAGACGCTTACGCGGTGGGAGGCAGCGTTCGGCGGCGCGGGGACCTCGAAGGGCGGCGGGCATGCCCACCGGACGTTCAGCGCCGCGACGCCCGCCTCGTTCTCGACGAGCACCGCGACGCCCGGCGTCGTCAGACGAGCCACCGGACGAGCCCGGCCAGGCGGCTACCGCGCTCGGCCGCCCGATCCAGCCGCGGAACCACGAAGGCGTCGAGCCCGAAGCTGCGGCCGGCACCCGTGGCCGCGAAGCAGAACAACGGGAGCGTCAGGAGCGGCCAAATCCAGTACCACTCCCCCGGGACGTTGAACGCCCCCAGCGCGATCTGCACCTGCCAGAGGAAGCCGGCGGCCCCAGCCAAACGGGTGAAGAGTCCGAGGAGCAGCCCCAGGCCCAGGGCGAGCTCCACCAGGAAGGTCTGGAGGGCGAAGAATTCGAAGTTGGGCAGCACGATGTCACGGAGGAAGGCCGTGTACCAGGCGAAGGTCGGGTCCGCGATCTCCTTCTCGATGAAGCCGCGCAGCCAGCCGTAGCCGATCCAGGGCGCCTTCTGCCAGGCCATGTCCAGGAAAAGCAGGCCGTAGGCGATCCGGAAGAGGGCGACCGACCAGAGCGGCCCCATCGCCCGGAGCCAGCCGGTCCGAGGAACGGCCGCCTCGAACATGGATGGGGTGCTTCGTCCGTCCATCGCCTGGCGTTCCTTTGTCATGGTCGTCGGCACGGGTCACCTCCTCGAGGAAATCGTCGGGCTATTGGACACGGACCGGCCGGCGCGCGGTTCGGATCCCGCGCCAGCCACCGCCGGGGGTGCCGAGCTGGGCTTCATGAATCGCGGCGCCCGTGCGCCGGGCGGCGGAGAACGATGCGGCCTCGCCGAAATAATCGATGTAGCGGTCGATGGGGCGGGGTCCGGCACTCAGCAACGAGGACAGATAGATGATCGAATCCGCCAGGTGAGCCGCCGGTGAAGGTAGCACCGCGCCTTCAGACACGCGCTCGAGCGGAAGGGATGCGGAGGAGGAACCCTGCTGCTGCTCACTCTTCACGAGGCCACACTCCGACGCGCGACGCTCGCGACGGCCGCCGCGTTCACCGGCCGTTCAAGGGCAGCCAGAGCGTGAAGCGGCTGCCCTCACCGGGGCGGCTGTCCACGGTGACGCGGCCGCCGTGGGCTTCAGCCACGTGCCGGACGAGGGCCAGGCCCACGCCGCTGCCGCGCCGGCCCTGGGTCTCGCTGCGCCCGACGCGATAGAACTTGTCGAAGATCCGCCTCTGCTCCGCGCGGGGGATGCCGATACCCTCGTCGGCGACGGTCAGGGCGAGGCGGCCGTCGGCGACGCAGGCGCTGATCGTCACCGACTTGTGCTCGCTCGAGTATTTGATGGCGTTGTCGATGAGGTTGGCCAGCGCCTGTCCCACCGCCTCGGCGTCGAGGGAGGCCTCGGGCAAGTCCGGCGCCATCTGGACGTCGACCTTGAAGCCCTGCTGGGCCAGCGGAACGCTGAAGGCCTCCAGCGTTTCCCGGACCAGTGGCTCCACGGCGGTCGGGACCCGCACGTACGTCTGCCGGCCACTTTCGATCCGCGAAAAGTCGAGCACGTTGTCGATCAGGCGCGTGAGCCGCTCGCTCTCCCGGGTGATGACCCGGTAATACTCGCGGCGCGCCGTCTCGTCGGGCAACCGGCCCATCTCGAGCGTTTCGCCGAACATCCGGATCACCGAGAGCGGCGTCTTGAGGTCGTGCGAGACGTTGGCCACGAAGTCCGCCTTGAGCCGGGCCATCTCCGTCTCGCGCCGGACCAGCCGCCCGGTCGCCACGATACCGGCCGCGATGACGAGAACCAGCACGCCCAGAGCCGCGGTGAAGACCATGACCTGGCGGCGCACCGACTCGCGGGGAGAGGTCCCCGGCGGCTGGTAGAGGGCCATGCGCCAGCCCGGGAACTCCTCGCGAAACGGCACGGCGACCAGCAGAGTGGCCCGCTCCAGCGGCTGCTGGCTGTATACCGGGCGTCCCTCGGCGTCGATTACCGCGCAGATCGTCGGCGTCTCCAGCGGTTTGATCGTCGCCTCGAACACTTCGCGCCGCAGGCCTTCGCGGCTCCGCGTCAAGGCGGCCAGCACGGGCGCGCCGCCCCCCGGGACGATCACGGCCAGGCCCGGTTGTCCACCGACCATGAACAGCCGGCGGCCGCCTCGCTCCCACAGGCTCTCGAACACCTCGGCCAGCCGTGTCGTGAGCAGGTCATCTCCGGGAGCGGATGGGAAGAGCAGGCGTCCACGGCGGTCGTACACCCAGAGCCGCTCGATCAACGGCGTCTCGGCCCGGAAGCGCTCAAGCGCCGTCCCGAGACCCGACCTGGCGGCGAGTACCGCCTCCAGCCGCGCCAGCACCTCGTCGTCCGCCTGGCGCAGCACCATCTGGACCTTGTCAGCTGTCATCACCGCCATGTCCCGGGCCTGCTCCCGGAAGAGGAGCTCGGCCGAGGTCTCCCAGTGGCGGAGCGACACGTAGCCCAGAACGGCCACAGTGGCAGCGGGGATAATGATGCCGACCAGCGCGAAGACCGCCAGCCGGGGCAGCGGCGCGGTGACGCGGGGCACTCAGCCCCGCTCGGCGAGGAGGCGGCGGATCAGCGCCGCGGTCTCGTCGTAGGCACCCTCGCCGATGTGGCGGTAGCGCACCCGGCCCCCCCGATCCACGAGGACCCGCGTGGGCCAAGCCCTCACGCCGTAGCGCTCCCAGATGGCGAAGTCATCGTCCAGGACCACCGGGTAGAGGATACCGAACTTCCGCGTAGCGGCCACGACACGATCGTGGCTCCGTTCCCAGAAGAACTCCGGCGAGTGCACCCCGACGATCGTGAGCCCCGTCTCCGCATATCGCGCGTGCCAGTCCCGCAACTGCGGGATCACGTTCTGGCAGTTCGTTCACCCATAGGTCCAGAACTCGACCAGCACAACCCGCCCGCGGAGGGCGGCCATCGTGAGGGGCCCGCTGTTGATCCAGGGGCCGCCGGCGATCTCGGGTGCCGCCGCCCCCAGCCCGAGCGCCGGGGCGGCCTCGGGCGCTCCCAACCGGCGCACGATCGCAGTCCCCACCGCCAGCGCGACGGCCAGGGCGGCGACCAGCGCAGTCGTGAGCACAACCCGACGGCCGACTGCCGCGGTCATGGCCCCAGCCTGCCTTGCTTCCCGCGCGGAGTTGTCACGGCAGTGTCAAATCGCGCCTCTCTGGTCGTTGACGAACCCGGGGATCAGGCGTATCCCTGGAGCCCGTCGCCGGTATCGGCAGGACCCGTGGATTTTACACGGCTGTGACAATTGCGGACCCGGCACCGGCGCAGGATCGCGGCCGCGGGGGATGGCAGAACATGGCGGAGAGCGGGTCCCGGCGGGAAGACGCCCCGCGTGTTAGCGTGGTCATCCCGGCCCTGAACGAGGAGGCGGCGATCGGCTCGGTGGTCAGCGAGGTGCCGCGCCACCTGGTCACCGAGATCATCGTCGTGGACAACGGCAGCACGGACCGCACGGCCGAGGTCGCCGCCGCCGCCGGAGCTCGCGTCGTGCGCGAGCCCCGGCGTGGCTACGGATCGGCCTGCCTGGCCGGGGCCCTGGCGGCGACAGACGCCGAGATCCTCGTCTTTCTTGACGGCGATCGCAACGAGGATCCCCGCGAAATGGACCGCGTGCTGGCTCCGGTGCTGGCCGGCGAGGCCCACCTCGTGATCGGCTCGCGGGTGCGGGGCGGCGCCCCCACCGCCCTCACGCCCCAGCAGCGCATGGGCAGCCGCGTGGTCACGACGCTGCTGCGCCTGCTCTACGGGCTCCGCCTCACCGACATCGGGCCCTTCCGCGCAATCTCGGCGCGCGTGCTCCACGACCTCGGCATGGAGCACCAGACCTACGGCTGGCCAGTCGAGATGATCGTCAAAGCGGCGCGGCGCGGCTACCACATCGTCGAGGTCCCGGTGAGCTGCCGGCCCCGTATCGGCCGATCGAAGGTTGCCGGGACGCTGCGAGGAAGTGTGCTGGCCGGCTACCACCTGCTCCTCACCACCGTGCGCTACGCCTGGAGGCGTTGATGGCCTTTTCGGTCGGCATCGGGCTCACCAACGAGTGCAACCTCAAGTGCCCGCACTGCTATCGGCCGGACATGGTGGTGGAGCGGCTCACGCTCCACGACGTGCAGCGGGTCTGCGACGCGATTCCGGTCCGGTCGATGAACCTGGGAGTCGGCGAGAACGGATTGCACGCTGAGTACGAAGCGATCCTGGACTACCTGTGGAGCCGGGCCATCAAGACGAGCATCACCTCCAATGGGCTCAGCATCGAGGCGCTGGGCGACGCCGCCGTCAAGCGGTTCCACAACGTCGAGTTCTCGCTCGACTTCCCCACCGAGCCCGAGCACGACGGCTTCCGGGGCGCCGGCAACTGGCGCACGGTGCTGCGGGCGCTCGAGCGGTGCGTCGGCCTCGGGGTGCCGGTGACCGTGACCGCGGTGATGATGCGTATCAACCACGACCGCTTGCCGGCGCTGGCGCGCCTCGCCGGGGAGTTCGGAGCCAACCTCAGGGTCAACATCTATCAGCCGTCCAAAACGGACCGCTTCACGCCGACCTACGTCCAGTTCTGGGCGGCGATCCGCGGCTTGGCCGACGCGACCCGCCTGGTCGCCACGACCGAGCCGGTGCTGGCCGGCGTCCTCGGGCTCGAGGACTTCGCAGGGCCGGGCTGCGGGCGCTCGACCGTGCGCGTGGCGCCCGACGGCCGCGTGCTGCCGTGCACGTACTGGCCGTCGAGCTGGCTGCGGGTTGCCGACCTCGCCCGCCTGGGCGAGGCGATCGTCGACGCGCCGGAGTTCGCCGACGCGCGCCGCCGGCCGCCGGTCTGCGACGGCTGCCCCTGTCGCGGCGGCTGCGCCGGCCGCCGGGCGCTGAGCAGGCGCTTGGACGAGCCCGATCCCTACTGCCCGTTCGCCCGGGGGGAACGTATCCGGCTCGACTGGGAGCGAGCCATAACCCAGGATCTCCCGAAGCTGGGCAGCGCCTGCACGACCGTCGTCTCCGCGCGCTGAGAGCAGCACTCGATGGACGCCGCGCCCCGTGCCGCCGTGGTCCCCGACCTCCCCCGCTCGCTCTATCTGGAGACCACCAACCGCTGCGACTCGGAGTGCCAGACCTGTATCCGCACGTTCGCGAGCCTCGAGCCGCCCGCCGATCTGACCTTGGCCCAGGTACGGGCGATCGTGGAGCAGTTCCCCGTGCTCGACCGGGTGGTGCTGCATGGCATCGGCGAGCCCTTGCTCAACCGCGAGATCTTCGACATCGTGGCCTGGCTCAAGACGCGCGTGGCAACGGTGCTCTTCAACTCCGACGCGATCAGCCTCACCCCCAGGCGCGCCAGGCGTCTGATCGAGTCGGGTCTCGATGAATACCGGGTGTCCATGGACGCAGCGACGCCCGAGACCTACCGCCGGCTCCGAGGCGTCGACCAGTTCGACCGCGTCGTGGGCAACGTCGGGCGGCTCGTGGAGCTCGAGCGTGAGCTGGGGCGATCGACTCCGCGGGTGTCCATCTGGTTCACGGCCTCACGGGCGAACCTGGAAGAGTTACCGGCATTCGTGCGGCTGGGGGCGGACCTCGAGGTCGGCGAGGTCTACGTGCAACGGCTGGTCTTCAACGGCCTGGGCCTGGCCGTGGAGGAAAACGCGCTGCACGGCCGGCTGCACGCGCGGGAGCAGTCTTTGCTCGACGAGGCTACGCACATGGCCGAGGATCTCGGCGTCGCCCTGCGCGCCTCCGGCCTCACCACGCCGCTGGAGAGCCTCAAAGGCGGAGCGGCCCGCTCGCGACACTGGGCCGGTTGCCAACGACCGTGGACCCTGGCCTACGTGACGGCCAACGGCAACGTGCTCCCCTGCTGCATCTCCCCGTGGGTGGCCCGCGACTACGAAGGGCTCGTGCTGGGGAACGCCTTCAGCGATCGGTTCGCCGAGATCTGGAACGGCGAGCGCTACCGGAAGTTCCGCGTCGACTTCGAGAGCGAGACCCCGCCCGACCCCTGCCGCGGCTGCGGCCTGCTCTGGAGTATCTGACGCCATGGCGGCGGACGTCCTCGGGCTCGGAGCGCGCGTGCCCGGCTGGCCGCTGGCGATCTTCCGCATCGCCTACGGCCTGCTCTACCTCGACATGGCGCTGCAGAAGGCGCCGTGGATCGGCTACGGCTGGCTGCGCGGCTTCATCGAGAAGGAGATCGCCAATCCGACCTTCGGCTGGTACGCGGCGTTCCTGAACGACGTCGTGCTGCCGAACTTCGGCCTCTTCGGCCTTCAGACCTTCATCGTCGAGCTGGGGCTCGGCGTGCTGCTCCTCTTCGGCCTTCTCACCCGCCTGGCCGGCGCTGTCGGATTCCTCTGGCAGGTCCAGATCGCGCTCGGGGCCTTCAACGTGCCGGGTGAGTGGTACTGGATCTGGCCGCTTCTCACCCTGCCTCTCTTCTGCTTCGCCGCGGCCGGCGCCGGTCGGGTCCTGGGCGTCGACGCCTGGCTCGAGCCCTGGCTGGCGCGGCGGGCGGCGGCGGGGGCGGGCTGGGCGCGCCTGCTCCGGTCCGCCGCGTGACCGACGTGCGGAGACGCGCGGCCGTTCGGCTCGCCATCGCTGCGCTCGGCGCCCTGAGCCTCGCCGCCTACGCGCTGGACGCCCGTCTCCTGCTCGGCGACGGGATGAACAGCCTGACACGCCACGTGATCACGTTCACCGCCCTCTTCGCCCTCTATCTGGGCGCCACGTGGCTGACGCTTCGTCGAGGCGGCGACGACCGCGTCGTGCTCGGCCTCGTGCTCGGGTTCGGGCTGCTCTTCCGGCTGGCCGTTCTGCCCACGCCGGTCGTCCTCTCCTCGGACGTCTATCGCTATCTCTGGGACGGGCGCGTGCAGCGCGCCGGCATCAGCCCCTACCGGTATCCGCCGGCGGCGCCCGAGCTGGCCCACCTGCGCGACGAGGCCATCTACCCGAACATCAACCGCCCGACCAAGCCCACGGTCTACCCGCCGGGGACGCAGATCCTGTTCGCTGCCGTGACGACGGTGTTCCCCGACAGCCTGCTCGGTTGGCGTCTCTTCCTCCTCGGGTGCGAGATGGCCACCGGCGCCCTGCTGTTGCGCCTGCTCCATCGCATGGGACGGCCGCCCGGCGCCGTGATCGTGTACGCGTGGGCGCCGCTGGCCGTGCTGGAGGGCGTGCAGGCGGCCCATGTCGAGCCCGCGCTGTTGCCGCTGGTGCTCCTCGCGCTCCTCTGGCGCCAGGAGGGACGGATGGCGATGGCCGGCGCCGCCGTGGGGGCCGCCGTGCTGTTAAAGCTCTACCCGCTGGCGCTCGCCCTCGCCTGGTGGCGTCGCGGAGACCGGCGCTTCCCGGCCGCCTGCCTCGGGGTGCTGGCCGCCGGCTACCTCCTCTATGCCGCGCCGGTGGGCCTCGGGGTGCTCGGCTTCCTGCCCCAATACTTCTCGAGCGCCGAGGACTTCAACATCGGCCTGCGCTGGTTCGTCACCGAGGGGATCGGCCTGGGCGGCGCGGGCGTGGCCGGTGAAATCGCGCGGGGCATCGCGATGGTGCTGTTGATCGGCCTCCTCCTGCACGTGCTGATGAGGATCCGGAGCCGCCTGCGTGAGGGGGTCGACGGCGCCTTCGCCGCCGGCTTCGCCGCGGTGGCCGCCTGGCTGCTCCTGCTGCCGACGGCGCTTCACGCCTGGTACGTGATGTGGATCCTACCGTTCCTGACGGTGTCACCCTCGCCCGCCTGGCTCTGGCTCACCGGCGCCGTCGCGCTCTCCTATCTTAAATACGTGGGGTCCCCGGAGTTCCCCTTCTGGGCGCGGACGCTCGAGTTCCTCCCGCTCTATGCGCTCTTGCTCTGGGAGTGGCGCCGTCGTCGGCTCGCCATGACGAACCCCGTCGAAGCGGGTGAGCGCCTGCGTCGTCGAGCCGGCGCGCCCCTGCCCGCCGCTCCCGCATCGTCGCGTGGGCCACGATGATCCTCGCGCTCCAGGTACTCGTGGGCGCGATCTACGCTGTGGCCGTCCTCGGCCTGTTCCTCTACGGCGTCAACGCCTACGTGATGGTGGCTCTGCACCGATGGCGCCGCCGCCGCGTGATGCCGGCGCCGGGGGCACCGGCGGACTGGCCACCAGTGACGGTGCAGCTGCCGCTCTACAACGAACGCTACGTGGCCCGCCGCCTGCTGGACGCCGTGGGCGCGTTCGACTATCCCGCCGATCGCCTGGAGATCCAAATCCTGGACGACTCCACCGATGACACCACCGCGATCCTGGCGGACGCCGCGCGGGCCCTCGCCGGCCGCGGCCTCAGCGTCGCCCACATCCACCGCCTCGACCGCACCGGCTTCAAGGCCGGCGCGCTCGCCGCCGGCCTCAAAGAGGCGCGAGGCGAGTTCATCGCCGTCTTCGACGCCGATTTCGTCCCTCCGCCGGACTTCCTCCGCACCACCCTCCCGCACTTCGCCGATCCCCGGGTCGCCGTGGTCCAGACGCGCTGGGGCCATCTGAACCGCGACTTCTCGCTCCTGACGATCGCCCAGTCGCTCGGCATCGATGGCCATTTCGGCGTCGAGCAGGCGGCCCGCTGCGCCGGCGACCTCTTCCTCAACTTCAACGGGACGGCTGGCGTGTGGCGCCGGGCGGCGATCGAGGACGCGGGCGGTTGGACCCACGACACGCTCACCGAAGATCTCGACCTTTCCTACCGCGCCCAGCTCCGCGGCTGGCGCATCGAGTATCGCCCGGAGCTGGTGTGCCCGGCCGAGCTCCCAGTGCTCGTCACCGGCTTCAAGTCCCAGCAGCGGCGGTGGGCGAAGGGCTCGATCCAGACGGCGCTCAAGCTCCTGCCCGAGGTCCTCCGCGCCCCGCTGAGCCTCTGGGTGAAGTACCAGGCGGCGGTCCACCTGACCTACTACATGATTCATCCCCTCATGCTCGCGGTCGTCCTGCTGTCGATCCCGCTGCTCGCGACGCGGGAGCTGGCCCCGCCGACCCCGCTCGTGCCCGCGGTGAGCGCGGTGTTCGCCCTGGCCACGCTGGGGCCGGCCTGCATGCTGGCCTACGCCCAGCGCGCGCTCGATCCCCGCTGGCGCCGGCGGCTCTGGCAGCTTCCCACGATCATGATCATCGGCGTGGGTGTGGCGTGGAGCACGAGCCTGGCCGTCCTCGGGGCGTTCTGGGCACGCGACCTCACGTTCGTGCGCACCCCGAAGTTCGGCATCGGCCCCGGCGGGGGCCAGTGGCAGGGCAAGGCGTACGCGGAGCACCGCCGGCCGAGTGGGCTCGCCGAATTGGCCCTTGGCCTGTACTGCGCGCTCGCGACCGGGCTCGCCTGGACCCACGGGGAATACGGCGTCGTGCCGTTCCTGTTTCTCTATACGTGCGGCTTCCTCACGGTGGGCGCGCTCACCGTGCTCCACACGACGGCCCTGGGTCTTCGCCCCCGGCCCGAGGCGGGATGAGGCGCGGACGTCTAGGCGTGGCGGTGACGTTGGCGGTCGGCGCCTTGCTCGGCCGAGCAGCCGCTGACGCGGACGCGCTCGTCCCCGAGGGCGCGCGGTGGTGGCGCTCGTCGGATAATCCCGCCAACCCGGTCGCCTGCGCGACCTGCCACCACGACCCGGCCGAGACGCGGGGCTGGGCGGCGAGCTTCCCCAAGTTCAAGCCGCTGCCGCCACCGCATGCCCGGGTGATGACATTGCTGCAGGCCAACGCCGAAGCCGTCGAGCGGCACTACGGCCACGCTGATCCGCGACCAGCGGCGACGGCGATCACCGCGTACCTCGCCGCCCAGGCCGCCGGCTTCCCTCGCACGCCAGGGGTCGCCGCGGGGCAGCCGGTCTTCCCCGCTCGGCTGCGTGCGCTGGCGAAGAGCGTCGCCCGGGGGCGCGGACTGTACGCGCGCCACTGCGCCGCCTGCCACACGCCGCCGGCCATCGCGCCGGCCCTGGCCACGTTTCCGCGCACCCGGGGCGGCCGCGCCGAGTCCCTCGAAGGTTTTCTCGAACATCATGCGCGACCTGGGGAGGCGCTCGCGTGGGACGGCCCGGCGATGGCCGACCTCGCCGCCTATCTCACCGCCGAACCGGCCGATCGGCGGCCCTTCCCCACCGCTCACAAGGAGTCGCCATGATGCAGGCCGTGATCGTCACCATCGTCGTGCTGGGGGCGTTCGGGCTCGGGTTTCCGCCCGATGCCGGCGCCGCGACCGTCATCACGGGCACCGTCAAGAGCAAGGCCGGCCGGCCCCTGCCGGGCCTGGCGCTGCTCGAGAAGGGCGAGATCCACAACAACGTGTGGGACCGTGGCGCCCGGGTGGACGCGAACGGTCGGTTTCGGATCGACCTGGCGACGGGGGGCCAGTACGGGCTTCACGTCTACTCGAGCGGCTACGTCTACAAACCTGAGGCGGTACGGGTCGAGACGGGTCGGACGCTCGAGGTCACCGTCGTCCTCGTCCCCGAGCCGACGCGGGCGAACGATCCGGTCATCAAGGGCGTAGGGTTCTTCCCGTGGGAGCAGCGACAGGGCAAGGTGACGTTCGTCAAGCTTGACGTCTCAGACCCGAACGACGATCTCGGTCCCCAGGTGATGGCGTTCAACGCCGCGACGGGGCGGGCCTATGCCATGCAGCCGTCGCGCCGCGTGCGGGACCTGAAGGCCAACTTCCCGCCGGGCGTCTACCAGCTCGACGTCGACACCTCCACCGCGCCCATCAACCCGCGAGACTGGCACTTCGTTGTGGCCGACCACCAATGCAACACAACGGACATCCTCAGCGCCCCCCACGAGCCCAAGCCGCCCCGGGTGATCGGGCAATGAAGCCCTGCGCACCTCGACCAGGCCACCCACGGGGCAAGCCGGCCTCGCGCCCCCCGCTACAATGAAGCCCTGCGCACCTCGACCAGGCCACCCACGATTCAAGCCGGCCTCGCGGACCCGCTACGATGAAGCCCTACGCACCTCGACCAGGCCACCCACGGTGTAAGCCGGCCTCGCGGCCCCCGTTACGATGACGCCCTGCGCGCCTCGAACCGGCCACCTACGGTGCAAGCCGGCCTCACGGCCCCCGCTACGATGAAGCCCTGCGCACCTCGACCAGGCCACCCACGGTGCAAGCCGGCCTCACGGCCCCCGCTACGATGACGCCCTGCGCACCTCGACCAGGCCACCCACGGTGCAAGCCGGCCTCACGGCCCCCGCTACGATGAAGCCCTGCGCACCTCGAACCGGCCACCCACGATGCAAGCCGGCCTCACGGCCCCCGCTACGATGAAGCCCTGCGCACCTCGAACCGGCCACCTACGGTGCAAGCCGGCCTCACGGCCCCCGCTACGATGAAGCCCTGCGCACCTCGACCAGGCCACCCACGGTGCAAGCCGGCCTCACGGCCCCCGTTATAATGACGCCCTGCGCACCTCGACCAGGCCACCCACGGTGCAAGCCGGCCTCGCGGCCCCCGTTACAATGACGCCCTGCGCACCTCGAACCGGCCACCCACGATGCAAGCCGGCCTCACGGCCCCCGTTACAATGACGCCCTGCGCACCTCGACCAGGCCACCCACGGTGCAAGCCGGCCTCGCGGACCCCGCTACGATGAAGCCCTGCGCACCTCGAACCGGCCACCTACGGTGCAAGCCGGCCTCACGGACCCCGCTACGATGAAGCCCTGCGCACCTCGACCAGGCCACCCACGGTGCAAGCCGGCCTCGCGGCCCCCGTTACAATGAAGCCCTGCGCACCTCGACCAGGCCACCTACGATTCAAGCCGGCCTCGCGGACGTTACAATGAAACCGGTCGCCGTCGCTATCATGGCCAAGGCGCCCCGCCCCGGCGAAGTGAAGACGCGTCTCTGTCCTCCGCTCTCCCCCGCCGCGGCGGCCGCGCTCTATCGCTGCTTCCTCCTGGACAAGATCGAGCAGGTGCGCGCCCTCAAGGACGCCCGGCCGGTCGTGGCGTACACCCCGGACGAGGCCCGGGCGGAGTTCGAGGCGCTGGCGCCGGGCTTCACCCTGGTGCGCCAGCATGGCGGCGACCTCGGCGCGCGGCTGCTCGCGAGCCTCGCCGCCCTGCTCAGCGACGGCCACAGGGGGGCGATCGCCATTGACAGCGATACCCCGACGCTCCCGACGGCGTTCCTCCAGCAGGCGGTCGATCGGATGACGGACCCGACGGTCGACGTGGTCCTGGGGCCCACCGAGGATGGTGGCTATTACCTGATCGGCGTGCGGGCGGCGCGGGCGGAGCTGTTCCAGGAGATGGAGTGGAGCACGCCGCGCGTGCTGGAGGAGACGCTCCGGCGGGCGGCGACGGCCGGGTTGCGGCTCGCGTGTCTGCCCCCCTGGTTCGACGTCGACACCCCGGACGACCTGGTCCGGCTGCGTGACGTGCTGGTCCGTCAGCGCGGCCACGCGCCCCTGCATACCGCGGCCTTTCTGGCGGAGCACAAGCGATGACCCGCCACAGCGAGACGCCATGGCGCACCCTGGACTCCAAGCCCATCTACGCCAACAAGTGGCTCTCGCTCCGGGAAGACCTCGTCGAGATGCCGGATGCACGGACGACCATTTACGGCGTCGTCACCACCGGCGACTGCGTCGGCGTCCTGCCCTTCCTGGATGCGGATACGGTGCTGCTGATCCGGCAGTACCGCTACGTGGCCAAACGCGTGACGTGGGAGATGCCGACGGGCGGCGCCCACGCCGGCGAGACGCTCGAGGCGGCGGCGCAGCGTGAGCTCGGTGAGGAGATCGGCTACCGGGCCGGCCTCCTCACCCACCTCTGCACCTACCACACGAGCAAAAGCGTCATGGACGAGACGGCCCACCTCTTCCTCGCCGACGGTCTCACCCCGGCCGCCGCGGCTCCCGACGACACGGAGTTCGTCGACGTCCGGCCTTTCCCCTTCGACGAGGCGCTCCGCATGGTCCTGGCCGGGGAGATCGTCGATAGCATGACCATCATCGCGATGCTCCTCGCCGCGCGGAGGCGTGCGCCGAACAAGGCCGCCTGACGCCCGCGCGGTTGACAACGAGCGCGCCCCTGAGGGACTATCCGCATCACCGTTCTCTCGGAGGGCCCTGTGGGACTCGGCCACTGCTCGGAGACCCGTCGGCGCCTCACCATCCTCCCGGCGCTCGCGCTGCTCGCCAGCGTTGCCGCGGCATCGCCGGCGGCTGCCCAGTTCAGCGTGAACGGTCAGAAGGTCCCACCGTCCGAGAGCAACTTCGCCGGCGTCCGCCAGGTGACGCCGCGCTATGGGCTCGTGGTGCAGATCAACCACGACGTCCGGCCGCCTGGCGATTTCGATCTGGTGCTGGTCGACGAGGTCTACGCGGATCTGCTCCGGAAGTCCGCCCGCGGTCCGGTGATCCGCGCCGAGACGCTGCCGCTCGTGGTCAGCACCCAGGCCAAGATCACCCGCTTCGGCGAGGGGGGGCGCCGCCGCATGTTCCGCTTCCTCGAACCTGAGTTGAGAAAGCATCCCGACCTCCATCTGTCGCCGACCGCGGTCTTCATTTCGGAAGAAACGCTGGTCGACACCGGCCGTCTACGGTCAGTCTTGACGCGCGCCCTTCGCTTGCACTTCGACGACCGGCTCCGCGAGGCGATCGAATCGATGGACCGGCCGCACGCCGACCGGCCGTGAGCGAGATGCTCCGCCGGCCACCGACGCTCGCGCTGGTGGCGAGCCTCTGCATGCTGGCGGTCGGCGCGCTCACCGGTGGCATGCTCGTCCGCTACCAGGACACTCTCTACGATCTCGCCCGCCGCGAGGTGATCAAGCGCCCCGAGGTCCACGGGTTCGCGGGCGCCGAAGTGATCGACCAGGCGCGGATCGCCGAGGTGGTCGAGCAGGCGAACAACGCGCTCCGGATGCTGCACGTGCACGGGCTGGGCGTCGGCATGTTGATCCTGCTGACCGCTCTGGTCATCGTCAACTTGCCGCTCCCGGCGCGTATCCAGCGCGTCCTGTGCGCGCTCGTCTCCCTCGGCGCGCTCTACCCTCCCGGTTGGCTTGTGCTCGGATGGCTCATCCCGACCTGGGGCGTCACCCGCCTGCGGTCGCCGGTGGAGTGGGTCTTCTTCGTCCCGTTCGGTGGCGCCCTGATCCTGGGCATCTGGGCCACGCTGGCCTGCTACGTCGTCGCAGCGCTCGGAGGCCGCCGGGTGCGCGAATCGTGACGACCGTCACCGCCTCGGCCGAACGTCGCCGGCGGGACGGCGGCGGCCGCGTGGCCGGATGGCTCGCGGCCGCGATGGTGGCGACGTCGCTCTCGCTCGGAGCGTGCGAGGCGGCGGCTCACCTCTTCCACAAGTCGTGGGAGCCGCCGGAGACGCAGCTCACGCGGGACACGCGGACCATTCAGCTGCTCCTCGACGACCCGGCCGAGCGCTTCGAGCTGGCCCGCGAGGTCTACGAGGGTCGTATGCGCGTGCGCCTCAAACCCGGCGGCTTCCGCCGCTGGCTGGTGCGCCCGAACGAGCCGGGCATGGTTTTCAAGGGTGACTATCAGCTCGAGCGCTGGTCGGGGAGCCTGCGGACCGAGGCCGAGCGCATCGACCAGACGCGCGGCACCCGGCTGCATCCGCGGCTCGACGCGGCCTTGGCGGCGCGCGACCGCGAGGCCGTGAGGTCGGCGTTGCGTGCGATGTACGTGGTCCTGCTGGACGAGTTGCTGGCGTCGCTCTGGCAACGTCTCGACGCTCCGGAAGCGGCGGCGCGGCTCTACCAGCTCGTCCTCGGCTATTGGGGCGTCAATCTGGAAGCGTACTTCAACATCCGTCATCCGAGCGCGGCGCCCGTCGCCGGGGCCGCGCTGGACGCGATGTCGCGAGCGATCGGCGATGCCGAGACGGGAGCGCCGGCGGCGCCGGAGGTCTTCGACAAGCAGCGACGGCGCTTCCTTCGGGTCCTTCGGGAAGCGGTGCCCGAGCGATGACGGCGCGCCGCCGGGCGGCCGGAGTCGGGCTCGTCGCGGCGCTGGCCTTGAGCACGTCGAGCGGCCCCGCCGTCGGCAACGGCGACACGCAGCGGGAGATCCAGGGCCGGGTCGTTTCGGTCGACCGGCAGGCGCGGACACTGGTGGTCGCGCGGGAGTTCCGCGGCAAGACGGCGAGCGTCACCGTCCGGGCGGGGCCGGGCCTGGCGGTGTTCGTGTGCGGCGAGGAGTCGGCCACGCTCGACCGCGTGAAGACGGGAATGCAGGTCAGCGTGTTCTACGAAGTCCTGGGGACCGAGGGCGTGGCCAATCTCGTGGTGATCGAGCCGGCCCGATGAGACGGCGAGCGGCGACGCTTGTCGCCGCCCTCGGCCTCTGGCCGGCGACGGGCTGGGCTCACGAGGAGCGCCTGCTGGTGGGCCGGGTGGAGCGCATGGAGCCCGCCCGCCGGTTGCTTGTGGTGGTCGACACGCAGCGCGGCGAGCGACGGCGGCTCGAGGTGAACCAGGAGACGGAGGTGCTCCTCTGCAGACCAGGGGCGGATCTCGATGCCCTCGGACCCGGCGGGCTGGTCCGGGTCAAGTACATGGATCGCGCCGGCGCCGAGCCGGAGGTGCGGTCCATCCTCCTGCTCCGGCCAGGGAGGTGACGGAAGAGCAGCGAGACGAAACGCGCGCCGCGCGCATGGTGATGGACCGACGAGACGAACGGAGGATGCGATGAAACGACACGTAAGCATGGTGACGGCGATCCTGGTCGGCGTCCTGCTGGCCTGGCCCGGAGGAGCGGCGGCATTCCAGGAGGAAGGGACGCTGCGGGTGGGCGGGATGTGGGCGCTCAGCGGAGGCGCGGCGTTCTTCGGGAAATCATCGCTGGGGCTGGCCACCCTCGCCATCGACGAGATCAACGAGGCCGGAGGCGTCAAGATCGGCGGCAAGGCGGTCAAGCTGGCGATCCATCCCCAGGACGATGCGTGCAAACCCGAGCAGGGCTTGACCGCGGTACGCCGGCTGGCCACGGTCGACAAGGTCCTGTTCTCGCTCGGTCCCTCCTGCTCGTCGGTGGCTGAGCCGGTGTTTGGCACCCTCCAGAAGAAGCTGGATGACTCCAGCGATACCGGGCTCCAGCTGCTGTTCTTCACCGACACCGCCACCAAGTTCGGGCTAGCCAAGCTCTCGCCCTGGGTCTTCCGCAACACCCCGGACGAGCCGGCCATGTACGACTTCATCGTGAAGTACCTCAAGGAAAAGCACCCCGAACTCAAGACGGTCATGGTGTCCTACGAGTCCGACTTCGCCCACTCGTCGGCCACCTGGAAGGGCGCGCTCGAGCCGGCCATCAAGAAGCACGGTCACCACCAGGTGGTCGAGGTGGTGGACTGGCCCTGGCTGGACACCGAGATGGGCGCCCAGGTCACCAAGCTCCGCAGGGCCAACGCCGACGTGTACTTCAGTCTCACTCACACCGTCAGCAGCTGCGCGTCGTTCAAGGAGCTGAAGCGGCAGCGGGTCAAGCCGAAGATGATCTTCGGCATCACGAGCCTGGCCGGTACCGAGGTGCTGCTGCAGTGCCCCGAGGTGGCGGACGGCGTGATCTCGCCCTCGAACTTCGCGCCCATCACCGCCCGGGCCAAGCAGTTGGCGGACAAGGCCTGGGACAAGTACAAGGCCGACAGCAACATCCACAGCGTGCCGGCCTACGAGAACGTGCACCTGATGAAGGGCCTGATCGAGAAGGCGGGACTCACCAACACGGAGGAGTCGCTGCTGCAGGACCGGCGCAAGGTGCGTGACCTCCTGGCCCAGGTCGGCTCGTTCCAGGGCGTCATCGGCAAGATCACGCTGCGTCCTGAGAACGACCCGGTGAAGCCACGGGACGTCGACAAGGACATGCTCCTGGTCCAGGTCAAGAGTGCCAAGTGGGCGGTCTTCTGGGCGCCGCCGCACCTGCAGCAGAACTGAGGGCACCTGTGGTCGTTCAACGCCGCGCTGTTCGAGCGCCGGCTTTGCCGGCGCCATCGGTCCTGGGGGAGGTCTCGGAGGGGGCCCTCGAGGCCCCCTCCGATGTATGAGCGCCATCCTCTTCGACGCGACCGAGCAGTTCATCAACGGCCTGATGTTCGGCTGCTTCTACGCCTTGATCGGTGGCGGCTTCACCATCTTGTTCGGGGTGATGCGGCGGCTCAACCTGGCCTACGGCTCCACCATCATGGTGGCCGCCTACGTGAGCCTGGTGCCCTTGTACCTGTTCAAAGCGCCCACCGTGGTGATGGTGGCCACGGGCATCGCCGCGGCCATCATCGTCGGGCTCCTGGTGGAGTTCTGCTGCTTCCGCTTCATCCGCAAGGGCCACGAGCTGGCCCCGCTCATGACCACGATCGGCGCCCTGTTCGTCATCAACGAAGCGATCGTCCACGCCACCGACGCCGCCGGCCTCCAGTACCCGAGCCCGTTCGGTGAGGAGTCCATCGAGGTGGGTCGCTTCCTCGTCCGGGCCGACTACCTCGCCGTGCTGGTGGCCGGCGCCGTGTGCTTCGCCCTCGTGTTCTGGCTCATCCACGGCACGCGCTTCGGGCGGGCGATGCGGGCGGTGGCCGAGCGGCCGGAGGCCGCCCAGATCCTGGGCGTGAACCTCCGGCGCATCACCGTGCTCACCTTCATCCTCACCTCGGCCCTGGCCGGCGTCATCGGGTTCTTCGCGGCGGTGACCGTCGGCTCGGCGCGTCCCGACCTGGCAGTGTTCGCCACCGGCAAGGGTCTGGTGGTCATGGTGCTGGGCGGGCTGGGTAGCCTGCCGGGGGCCATCGTGGGCGGTCTGCTGCTCGGCGTCCTCGAGTTCCAGGCCACCTGGTTCCTGGGGGCCACCTACCGTGACATGCTGGCCTTCCTGATTCTCTTTGCGATCCTCGTCTTCAAGCCGAGTGGTCTGCTCGGGGCCCGCACGACCTGAACGTGGACTACTACGTCTCCGTCGCCTCCATCATCGGGATCCACGCGCTGCTGGGGCTGTCCGTGTACCTGGTCGCCATCTGCGGCCAGATGTCCTTCGGCCAGCAGGGGTTCTTCGCCCTCGGCGCCTACCTGGCCGGCATGGGGACCGCACTGTGGGGTCTTGGCCTCCTCCCCGCGCTCGTCCTCGGCGTCCTCGTGGCCGGCGCCTTCGGCTTCCTGGTCGGCTTCCCCGCCCTCCGGGTCCGCGGGCTCTATCTCGCCATCGCCACCTTCGGGTTCGGCGAGATCGTGCGCCTGGCCTTCCTCAACGTCCGCTACACGAAACCGATCGGTGGACGGGTGGTGGGACCGAACGGGGCGGAGGGGTTCCGCCACGTGCGCTACGTGTTCGACGGCGGCATCACGGCGCTGCAGTACCTCGGGATCATCCTGGCCGTGCTGGTGGTGGTCGTCGCCTTCATCGCCTGGCTCGACCGCTCGAAGCTGGGCGCCAGGTTCCGGGCCGTGGAGGAGGACGAGACGGCCGCCGCCATGGTCGGCATCAACGTCACGCAGGTGAAGGTCCTCGGCTTCACGCTGGGCGGCGCCGTGGCCGGCCTCTCCGGAGGGCTCTTCGTCCACTACTCGACGTACATCGACCACGACATGGTGGCGCTGCCGCTGGCCATCGCGTCAGTCACCTACCCGATCCTCGGCGGCCTCGGCAGCGTCGCCGGGCCCCTGCTGGGCACGGTGATCCTCGTGTCCCTGACCGAGGGGCTCCGGGCGCTCCACGAACTCCGGGAGTTTGTCTACGGCGCCCTCATCATCGTGATGATGATCTTTCGGCCGCGGGGCCTCGTGGATGAGACGCTCGTGCAACGGGTGCGCGCCTGGTTCCGCCCGGCCACCACGACGAGGACGGTGGAAGCGCGGTGAGCCCGGAGGCGGTTCTCACCGTCGACAAGGTCTCGCGTCACTTCGGCGGCCTGCGCGCGCTTCACGAGCTGTCGCTGGCCGTGCCGCCCCGATCGATCTTCGCGCTGATCGGGCCCAACGGATCGGGCAAGACCACACTCTTCAACGTGATCACCGGGCTCCTGTCCCCGACGTCCGGTTCGGTCGTCTTCAACGGCCGGCCGATCGCCGGCGCCAAGACCCACGAGATCATCCGGCTCGGGATCGGGCGGACCTTCCAGAACATCCGTCTCTTCACTCGCATGAGCGTCTACCAGAACGTGTGGGTGGCCGTGCGTCGCGCGCGCGGCGACGGGGACCGCAGCGAGCGGGCCCGGGTGCTCGACCTGCTCGAGCTGACCGGCCTGGCCGGCAAGGCCGACGAGCTGGTCGAGAACCTCAACTTCGCCGAGCAGCGCCGGCTCGAGATGGCCCGCGCCCTCGCCGTCGAGCCTGCGCTCCTCCTGCTGGACGAGCCGGCCGCCGGCATGAGCGGCACCGAGCTGGCGCGCCTTATGGAGGACATCCGCGGGCTGCGGGCGCGCGGCACCACCATCTTCCTGATCGAGCACACGATGGATCTGGTCATGGGGGTCGCCGAACGGATCGCCGTCCTGAACTTCGGCGAGAAGATCGCCGAGGGGACCCCGGCCGAGATCCAGTCGAACCCCCGCGTGATCGAGGCCTATCTCGGCCGGGAGCGCGTCAGTGCTTAACGTCGACGCGCTGGAAACCCGCTACGGCAGCGTCGCCGCGGTCAAGGGGATCTCGCTGGACGTGCCGCAGGGCGACATCGTGGGCGTCATCGGCCCCAACGGGGCCGGCAAGACCACGACGCTCCAGACGGTCATGGGGCTGCTCAAGCCGTCGGCCGGACGGGTCCGGTTCCTCGACCGTGACGTCACCGGGTGGAGCCCCGACCGGATCCTCGGCGCGGGGATCGGCCTGGTGCCCGAGGGCCGCTGGATCCTGGCCAGCATGTCCGTCCGCGAGAATCTCCTGATGGGCGCCTACCTGCGCCGCGACGGCGACGGCGCGGTCCAGCGGGACATCGACCGCGTGTGCGAGATCTTCCCGATCCTCCGCGAGCGCCAGCAGCAGCGGGCGGGCACGCTCTCGGGCGGCGAGCAGCAGATGCTCGCCATTGCCCGGGCGCTGATGGCCCGTCCGCGGCTCCTCATGCTCGATGAGCCCACCTGGGGCCTGGCGCCGCTGGTGGTCGACGAGATCATGCGGGTCATCACCCGGCTCAACCAGGAGGGCACCACCATCCTCCTCGTGGAGCAGAACGCACGGCAGGCGCTGGAGGTTGTCCGCCGCTGCTACGTGCTCGAGATTGGCCATGTGGCGTTCACGGGGACCCCGAAGGAGCTTCGCCAACACCCGGCGCTGACCAAGGCCTACCTGGGCGCCGCCCGCGGCTGAGGCCGTCGCCAGCGGCGATTCACGAGCTTCCGGCGCGTCAGGTGCCGAAGCGGGCGGGCAGGTTGTTGAGCCCAGCCTGCCAGAACGTCCGAATACGTTCCGTCGCCTCGGTGTCGGTGTGGCCCGGCGCAGCCCTGAACCGCCCAAGGTACTCGACCACGCATCGTTCGCGGCCCTTCGGGACGACGCGGAGACGCCCGACGTAGTCCGCAAACGTCGTTGGCCCGGCGATGACGGTATAGGCGTATTCCCGCTGTGCGGAGTCATAGGACACGAGCCGCTCGGTCAGGTCCCGACGACCGGCGGTGCCACCGACGATCGTGACCCGACGACCGAGCCCACCGGCCGCAGACTCCAGAACGCTCGTCGTGACCCACGGATGCCAGTCGGGCAGGCCATTGAAGGTCCCGACGACACTCCACACGTCGTCCGCGGCCTTGGCGAGCTGAACCGAGACTCTGACCTCCAACATGTGATCGCGTCCGCCGGGGCGGGGCCTGGGTGTTGGAGTGTGACCGCGACGTCGGCTTCGAGCTCGGATCCGCTTGTCATGCGTCACGGGGCAATCACCTCCTGGCCCATGCAGGGTGGCCTAGGCCGGCGGCCGGATGTCCGATTCGATCTGCATGCCCTCGGAGACCGTGTTGAGCGTCGTGTAGTGGTCCACGACGCCGAGGACCTCCAGGATGTCGCGGTCGGTGTCGCCGGCATGGCGCAGGACGCTGGCGTTGTACTCGACCAGGTAGCGGGCGCGGACGGCCATGGCGACGCCGAGCGCCGTCCGCCGCTTGTCCCGGGCGGAGAGCACACCGTCAGCCATGACGACCATCTCCTTGCGCCAGGTGGACTCCAGGTGGTGGGGGTTCTGGGCGAGGATCCGCCAGAGCACCGGCGCCCCGTCGCGTCCCATGGCCGCCTGGCTCCAGCGGGCAATCTCCAGGAGCAGCGGCCGCACGGTCCCGTCCGCCGTCTCGGGATCGACCGGTGCCACCAACGCGCGCTCGCTGTCGAGTTCCTCCAGGAGAAGCGCGGCCGCGGTCGTGGCCAGGGCGCGGGTATGTTCGGTCACCCCCATCAGCTCGGTCACGCCGACCTCGTTCACGCCGAGCCGCATCACGGCGGCCACGTGGGAGTCGATTCAGTAGGTGCAGGCGTTGGCGATGGAGACGGCCGTGGCCACCAGCTCCCGTTGCAGCGGCGTGAACCGGCCGCGCTGCATGAGCGCACGGGAGCGATTCCAGTTGGCCTCGAGCAGCGGCGGCCAGTGGCCCATGCAGCGCCAGATGTTCGACACGCTGGCAGCCCCGAAGACCTTCGACTCCCGGAGCAGGACGGCCTCGAAGATCTCGCGACTCTTCCCCGTCGCCGCCGCCGGATCCACCATGCGGATCGTCGTCATCCTCATCTCCGCTCGGGCCCGGCGGTGCCGATCAGAGGGTCCGGGCCCGCTCGCGCAGGGTGTACTTCTGGATCTTGCCCGTCGCCGTCGTGGGCAGAGGCCCGAAGACCACCGTCTTGGGCACGGCAAAGTGCGGCAGATTGTCCCGACAGAAGCGGAGCAGTTCCTCCTCGGTGGCCTTGGCGTCGGGGCGGAGCTGCACGAAGGCGCATGGGGTCTCGCCCCACTTCTCGTCAGGCCGCGCCACCACCGCCGACATCATCACCGCCGGGTGGCGGTTCAGCGCAATTTCCACCTCGATACTCGAAATGTTCTCGCCGCCCGAGATGATGATGTCCTTCGAGCGGTCCTTGATCTCGATGTAGCCGTCGGGATGCTGGACGGCGAGGTCGCCGGTGTGGAACCAGCCGCCGCGGAACGCCTCGTCGGTGGCCTTCTGGTCCTTCAGGTAACCGAGCATCACCGTGTTACCCCGCAGCATCACCTCGCCCATCGTGCGCCCGTCGGCCGCCACCGGCCGGAGCGTCTTGGGCTCGGCCACGATCTGCCCGTCCACCACGGGGTAGCCGACGCCCTGCCGCGCTTGCCGGGCGGCCTGCTCCTCCACGCCGAGGGCGTCCCACGCCTCCTGCCAGACGCAGAGCGTCGAGGGGCCGTGGACCTCGGTGAGGCCGTAGATGTGCAGCACGTTGAAGCCCATCTCGTTCATCGCCCGGATGACCTTGGCCGGCGGCGAGGAACCGCCGGTCTGCAGCTGCACCACCGGCTCGAACGCCACCCGCTGCTCCGGCGGCGTCTGCATCAGCATGGTGAGGACGGTCGGGGCGCCGCACATGTGGCTGACACGATGCTGGGCGATGAGGCGGAACACCAGCGGCGGGTCGACCCGGCGCAGGCACACGTGGGTGCCGCCCACGGCCGTCACCGCCCACGTGAAGCACCAGCCGTTGCAGTGGAACATCGGCAGCGTCCAGAGGTAGACCGCGCGCGGCGGCAAGGGCCAGGCCATGATGTTGCCGACCGCTTCCAGGAAGGTCCCGCGGTGGTGGTAGACCACGCCCTTGGGGTTGCCGGTGGTCCCCGACGTGTAGTTGAGCGCAATCGGCGCGCTTTCGTCGGCCGGCGGGATCCCCGCGAAGTCCGCCGGGCCCGTCTGGAGGAACTCTTCGTATTCGATCTCGCCGAGCCGGTCGCCGGGCCCCTGGTAGAGCGGGTCGTCCACGTCGATCACCAGGGGCTTGCGAGCCAGGCCCGCCAGCGCCGGGCCGACCACCGCCGCGTACTCCCGGTCGGTGATGAGGGCTCTCGCCTCGCCGTGCTCCAGGATGTAGGCGACGGTGCGGGCGTCGAGCCGCGTGTTGATGGTGTTGAGGACCGCGCCCAGCATCGGTACCCCGAAATGAGCGTCGAGCATCGCCGGTACGTTGGGGAGCATGGCCGACACGGTGTCGCCCGGACCAATCCCGCGACGGGCCAGCGCCCCGGCCAGGCGGCGGGCCCGCGTCGAGAACTCTCGGTACGTGATGCGCCAGTCGCCGTGGATCACCGCCTCCCGCTCCGGATGGATGGCGGCGGCGCGGGGCAGGAAGGCGACGGGGGTGAGCGGCGCGAAATTGGCGGAAGTCCAGCCGAGGCCGATTTTCATAGCGGCCCTCCTAAACGATCTCCTGCTCTGGCGTGCTCTCGCCGTACCGGCTCATCGCGTAGGGCGGCAGGCCCGCGTAGACCTCCTTCAGGCGCTCGGTGATCTCGCGGTTGGCCACCGCGAAGAGGCTCCGGCCGGCGCGGTCGCCTTCCACCAGGAACGGTCCCAGACGCTCGACCTCGAGGACCCAAAGCGCCTGCGCGATTCCGAGCTCCTGGAGCCAGTGGACCTCACGCACGCCCCGGATGCATTTGCCGTAGGCGGCGCCCAGGCCGTAGCCGACGGTCGTGAGGTAGACGGCGCCGTGGGGGACGAACCACTCGCGATAGGCCAGCTCGGTGAGTCCCGCCTTGCCCACGATCACCCGGGCGCCCGAGCGCTCGAACCAGCGGGCCATGGACCGGCCGAACCGAAAGGAGGCCGTGGCCGTGACGGCCTCGACGGCGTAGGTGCCGTCGGGTCGCACCGCCGCCGCCGGCGAGCAATGGAAGTTCACGTTGGTCAGCTGCCGCACGCTGTCGGGCAGCCCTTGGCCTTGCTCGACGACCTTGCGGTACACGCCCTCCCGCGCCGTGTAGACCACGCCGTCGAGGTACACCACGTCGCCGAGCTTGAGGCGGGCCAGGTCGGCATCGCTCACGGGCGTGGACAGGCGGACCTCATCCATCGTCACGTCGTCGAGACAGGTGATGGGACCCGGCTGCGTGGTCATGGCCAGTCGATTCCGGTGCGCCGGTAATAGTCGGTGAACCACAGAGGGTCGGTGCGGAACTCCACCCGACCGTCGGGATGGACACGGGCGGTGGCCCGGCGGGACGAGAGGCAGAAGGCGTGCATGGCGATGGGCATCCCGCCGGTGTGGGTGTAGGCGACCTCGATGTTCGTGGCCACGACCAGCGAGGTGCCGGCGAATCCCATGGCGCCGATGCCGATGTAGTTGCCCAGCTCGGTCAGCTCCTGCTCCAGCCGCGCGACGGCCGGATCGGGGTTGCCCGTGCCGACGGTGCGCAGGCAGGCGGCCTCCTTGCCGAGCCGCATGCAGGTGTCCTTCGACCCACCCAGCCCGATGCCCACGATGGCCGGCTGGCAGGCCAGCCCCCGGCGCCCGAACTGGACGAGCGTGTCGATGAAGAAGCGCTTGATCCCGCCCACGCCGTCCGTCGGGAAGAGCATCCGGTAGTCGGTGCCGAAGAGGCCGCCCTTGTGGACGGTGGTGAGGTCGATGAAGTCCCGGCCGGGCTCGAACGCGTAGGTGATCTCCGGCGCGTGCTCCCCGACGTTGTTGTTGTGGTCCACGCGGGTGAGCGGATGAACGCGGTTCGGGCGCAAGGGAATGGTGGCGGTGGCCTCCGCGGTGGCCTGGCGCAGGGCGCGCTCGAGGGCCACGAAGCCGCCCTCGATGGCCGCCTCGTTGCCGACGCGGACGTAGTAGCGCGGCAACCCGGTGTCGGCGCACATGGGGCGGCGCTCGGCCGTGGCCAGATCCCAGTTGGCCAGCATCTCGGTGAGGACGAACCGCGCCAGCTTGCTGCGCTCGCGGTCGCGGGCCTGACGCACGCCTTCTCTGTAGTCGGGTGGGATGTCGATCGCCGCGCGGGCCATCAGCTCGCGGGCGGTGTCCTCGATCAGCTTCGGAGAGATCGCGCGGCTCACCGAGAGGTCACGGACGTCAAAAGAGGAGAAAATCGGTTCGCACGAGGCGGCACGCGGCACGGCGTCGACTCGCCATCGATCGCGATCACCGCACTTCCAACCTCTCGGTGCGCTCGCCGGCCGGCGGCGAGGGCGACGGGTACTCGTCCGGTCGGCTCGATCCCGATGTGACGGAACACCCCGGAGGGAAGCATGGTCAGCGTGGCGCCCGTGTCAGCAATCGCGATCAACTCCGCTGATCGCGCGCCCGTGCCTGGGTTCTCGACGAGAATGGCCGCCCGCATCTCACCCATGCCGAGCCCAGTCTATCACGCACGCCGCCAGACCTCGTGCCCGCGCAGCTCGAGATCTGAAGATAGGACTGTTCGTCATCAATCTTGGCATCGCGTTCGGCGCCGGACTTTACGAGTCACGGATCGTCGTCCCCCAGTGGCTCAACTCCTCGCCGGACGCCGGTTATCGCTGGAATGCCGAGGCCGCTCGCGAAGCGAACACGGGGCTGAAGTTCTGGGTCTTCGTGTCCACGGTGCCCCTGACGCTGCTGACCCTGGCGAATCTGATCGCCGGCTGGCGCGCCCAGGGTGCCCTACGGGCGTGGTGGCTCGGCTCCGCACTCGCCGCGGCGGCGGACAGAGTCTTCACCTTCTCTTACTTCATTCCGACGATGATTACACTGATGCGCCCGGCCGACCTCTCCGATTCGGAGGCGGTAGCGATGGCGACGCAGTGGGGCAACCTCAACCACGTGCGTCACGCCCTGATCTTCGCGGCGTGGCTGGCCGCGCTGCAGGCGTTCTCGTTGGTCTATGCCCCACGCTGGCCAGGGCGACGCCCCGGGACGACGAGCACGTAGTCACGCGCCGCTCATCCGGCCAGGGGCGGACGGCGCTGGGTCCAGGGACGGGCCGTTTCCAGCTGGGCGGCGAGCCGGAAGAGGGTGGCTTCGTCACCGAACCGTCCGACCCAGTGCGTGCCGATGGGCAAGCCGTCGGCGTTCCAGAAGAGCGGGACCGACATGGCGGGCTGGCCGGTCGCGTTGGCGATGGGCGTGAACGGGACGAACAGCGCCGAGCGGCGCAGCCCGTGGAGCGGATCATCGGGATCCTCGAAGCTTCCCAGCAGCAGGGGCGGCTCGGCCAGGGTCGGCGTCAGCCACACGTCGTACTGAGCGAAGAAGCCGGCGACGACGCGGCTGATGCGCTGGAGATCCTGGATGGCGAGCAGCATGTCGGCCGCCGTCCGCCGCCGTCCCATCTCGGCGAGGATTCCCGTCAGCGGCTCGACGTCGTCCGCCGAGGGCCCCCGTCCGGTCCGGCGCGTCCAGTCGTCGATCCCCCAGGCGCAGCCGGCCGACCACAGGGTGATGAACGCGTTCGTCATCACGTCGCCCTCGATCACCGGCGCGGCCTGCGTCACCTCGTGGCCGAGCGAAGACGCCAGCCGGGCGGCGTCCTCGACGGCCGCCACGCAGTCGGCGTGGACCGGCGCGCCGTTTCCCGCCGCGGTGCTCACGGCGATGCGCAGGCGTCCGGGGTCGGCACCGACCTCGCGGACGAACGGCCGCGCCGGCGGCGGCGCCCAGTAGGGGTCGCCGGGGTCGGGGCCGGCGGTCGCGTCGAGCAACGCTGCGCTGTCGCGTACCGAGCGGGTCACCGCGTGCTCGGCGACCAGGCCGCAGAAGAGATCGCCGTAGTGCGGTCCCATCGGGTTGCGGGCGCGCGTGGGCTTGAGACCGAGGAGGCCGCAGCAGGCGGCGGGAATGCGGATCGATCCCCCACCATCGTTGGCGTGGGCCATCGGTACCATCCCGGCGGCCACCGCCGCCGCCGAGCCGCCGCTCGAGCCGCCGGGCGTCCGCGTCGGATCCCATGGGTTTCGGGCGGGCCCGAACAGCCGCGGTTCCGTGGTCGGCAGGATGCCGAATTCGGGGGTGTTGGTCTTGCCCAGCACGACGAGCCCGGCGCGCTTGTACCGCGCCACCAGCTCGCTGTCCTGCGCCGCGGTGTAGTGGCCGGCCAGGAAGCGAGAGCCCTCGGTCAGCGGCGTGCCCGCGTACTCGGCGAGCAGGTCCTTCAACAGAAACGGCACGCCGGCGAAGGGTCCGCGCAGCTCGCCCTGCGCCCGCCGCCGCGCCTCGTCGTACATGGGGGCCACCACCGCGTTGAGCCGGGGATTGAGCGACTCGATCCGCGCGATGGCCGCGTCCACCAGCTCCAGCGGCTTGACCTGTTGGGTGCGCACCAGCTCGGCCTGGGCCGTCGCATCGAGGAAGGCCAACTCGTCGATCGTCGCCATCACGTCACCTCCGCGCGAGCGCCGCGCCCGTTCACCGTCCAGCCGGGATCGTACCGCACTCTTGCTCGGGGCAGTGGGACACGCTAGTCTCGCCCGCCAAAGCCCAAAAGGGACCCCCATGGCTCGGCCCATCGCGCCGTATGGATCGTGGAAATCACGGGTCACCTCGGATCTGATCGTTGCCGAGACGATCACGTTGAGCGGACTCGGGAGCGATGGGGACGACCTCTATTGGCTCGAAATGCGCCCAGCCGACGCGGGACGCGTGGTTCTGGTGAGGCGCTCGTCCGACGGCCGCACCGTCGACATCACACCGCCTCCGTTCAACGTGCGAACCCGCGTTCACGAATACGGGGGTGGCGCGTACGTCCTCGACAACCGCGGCGTGTACGTCTCTCACTTCCGGGATCAGCGCCTCTATCGTCTCTCGCCCGATGCCGCGCCGCGGCCGATCACCCCGGCCGTCGACCTCCGGTACGCGGACGGCGTGATCGACCGGCGGCGCGGACTGATGCTCTGCGTGCGCGAAGATCACACCGGCACCGGCGAAGCGGTGAACACCATCGTGGGCCTGAACCTGACCGGGCCCGGCGACGCGCCGGGTGGCCGGGTGCTCGTCGGAGGCCATGACTTCTATTCGACGCCGCGGCTCAGTCCCGATGGAGGGCGCCTGGCCTGGCTGGCCTGGAACCACCCCAACATGCCATGGGACGGGACCGAGCTCTGGATGGCGGCCGTGGACCGCGACGGCGGGCTCGGCGACGCACACCGCGTGGCCGGCGGGCCGAGCGAATCGATCTTCCAGCCCGAGTGGTCGCCCGACGGGACGCTGTATTTCGTCTCCGACCGCACCGGCTGGTGGAATCTCCGCCGTCTCCGCGGCGATGGCCAGAATGACGAACCGGTCTACCCGGCTGACGCCGAGTTCGGCCTTCCCCAGTGGGTCTTCCGCATGTCGATGTACTCCTTCGAGTCGGCCGACCGCATCGTGTGCTCGTTCATCCGGAACGGCGAAGGCCACCTGGCCACGCTGGACACCCGTACGCGGCAACTGAGCGAGATCTCGACTCAGTACTCCGTCTTTTCCGACGTGCGGGCGATGCCGGGCGCCGCCGTGTTCCTGGCCGGCTCACCCACCGAGCCGATGGCGGTGGTTCGGATGAATCTCACGTCCGGACAGCTCGACGTGCTGCGCCGTTCGAGCCCGGTGACGATAGATCCAGCGTTCCTCTCGAAGCCCGAGACCCTCGCCTTTCCGACGGAAGGCGGGCTGACCGGGTACGCGTTCTTCTATCCGCCGGGCAACCCCGACTTCGCCGCCCCGCCCGGGGAGAAGCCGCCCCTGATCGTCATCAGTCACGGTGGACCTACCGGGGCCGCCTCGTCGACGCTGAACCTCACCACCCAATACTGGACCAGCCGAGGCTTTGCCGTGCTCGATGTGAACTACGGAGGCAGCACCGGCTATGGCCGCGCCTATCGCGAGCGCCTCCATGGCCGGTGGGGCATCGTGGACGTGGACGATTGCCTGAGCGCCGCGCGGTATCTGGTGCGTCGCGGCGACGCCGACCCCGACCGGCTCATCATCCGCGGCGGCAGCGCGGGCGGCTACACCACCCTGGCGGCCCTGACCTTTCGAGACCTGTTCAAGGCTGGCGCCAGTTACTTCGGCGTCAGCGACCTCGAGGCGTTGGCCAAGAGCACGCACAAGTTCGAGTCGCGCTACCTCGATCGCCTGGTCGGTCCGTATCCCGAGCAGCGCCACCTGTACGTGGAGCGCTCGCCGATCCACTTCTCCAGGCGCCTGGCCTGCCCCATGATCCTGTTCCAGGGCCTGGAGGACAAAGTGGTGCCCCCGGATCAGTCGGAGACGATGTTCCAGGCGGTGCGAGCCAAAGGGGTGCCGGTGGCCTACCTGGCCTACGAAGGCGAACAGCACGGGTTTCGCCAGGCCAAGAACATCAAACGCTCGCTGGACGCGGAGCTCTACTTCTACTCGAAAGTCTTCACGTTCGCGCTGGCCGACGCCGTGGAACCGGTGGAGATTCTGAATCTTCCCGCGGCGGCGATCAATGACGGAAGGCCTGGCCGATGAACTCCGGGAAGCGTTGCTCCAGCTCGGCGACGAGGGCGTCAGCGACCTCGGCGGCGGAGCCCGTCCGCTCGACAGGTTCGCTCCGCCCCCACTCCGCGATGTACACATCGGAGTCGTGCAGGCCGAGCTGCATCGCCGCCGAGTCGATCAGCATCTGGAAGCGCTCGGAGAGCTCGCGGGTGACTGTTCCCCCGCCGTCGCGCGCCTCGACGCTGGCGGGAATCCCGCGCCAGGTGACGATCTGGTAGGTCGCCATCAGTCCGGCCGCTCACCCACCCATGTACTGGCCGAGGAGGGTGATACGGTCCCCGGGGCGCAGCGGCGAGTCCAGCCTGTGTCTGATCCCCAGCACGGCGTCGTTCACCAGCACCTCGATGTGCTCGCCGATGTCCGCTCCGTGCCAGAGCGCCGCGTGCAGCTCGGGGAATCGGCCGGAGAGCGCGCTCAGCACCGAGCGCACGGTGGCGCCGGGGGCGAGCGGCTCGGGAAAAATCTGCCGCCCCGTGCCGTCGCCCCCAGTGAACTTCGTGACCCAGCTCACGACCTCGATGGGGACCGTCGGCGCGGTGGCCGCGCCCCCCTCGCCACGCGTCACGGCGTCGACGGCCCGCAGCACGAGCCGGACGCCCGGACGTCGACTTCGCGCACTGGGCGATCCGCCGGGCGCTCGTCCTCGAGATCGTGGTTGAGGACGTACACCTCCCACTCCACGCCGTCGGGGTCCTCGACCCAGAACTTGTCCTGATTGGCGTGGCAGCAGTCCACGCCGAACTCCTCGCGGACCGACAGCCCCGCGGCCTTGACGCGCGCCAGCTCGCGCACGACGTCCTCCGGCGAGCGGAGCTGGAGGCCCAGGTGATCCACGCGACCGCCGTCCCCGGCGCGGCGACCTTCGGAAAGGGCCAGGTTGAGCGGCCCCCAGGGCGGTAGGAACTTCAGGTAGCCGGGCTTGACCTTCACCGGCACCACGCCGAAAAAGCTCTCGTAGAAGGCGCGGCTCTTCGCCAGATCGGCGACCGTCATGTGCACGTGCACGCGGGGCGCGATGGCCACGGGGTCGCCGGGTCCGCCGGGCTTGCGGGCGCGGACGAAGGCGCTCATGAAGCGCCCGTCCACCAGCGGAGCGATCGCGTCGGCGTCGATCCCGGCGGCGGTCAGGGCCTCGCGGGCGTCGGCCACGCGATAGACCCGCGTGGGCTCCACGTCGATGTCCACGAAGCCGGCCCGGGCCAGCTTGGCCCGGTACTCGCTCTCGTCCAGCGCTCCGGCGATGCACCCGATCCACAGCTCGACGCTGCGGCGGATCTCGTCAGGCACCGGACCCCGAACCACCACGTCGGACACCGCAAAGCGCCCCCCAGGCTTGAGCACCCGGAAGGCTTCGGTGAGGACGCGATCCTTGTCGGGCGAGAGGTTGATGACACAGTTGGAGATCACCACGTCGACGGCGGCGCTGGGCAGCGGGATCTCCTCGATGTGCCCCTTGAGGAAGTCGACGTTGGTGACGCCGGCCCGGGCGGCGTTGTCCCGGGCCAGCGCCAGCATCTCGTCGGTCATGTCGAGCCCGTAGGCCTTGCCCGTCGGCCCCACCCGCCGGGCGGACAGGAGCACGTCGATTCCCCCGCCCGACCCCAGGTCGAGCACCATCTCGCCGGCGGCCAGCGCGGCCAGCGCGGTGGGATTGCCACAGCCCAGCGAGGCGGCAACGGCCTCCGCCGGCAGCCCGGTGGTCTCGTGCGCCGTGTAGAGATCGGCGGTGATGGGATCGCACGGCTCGGCGGCGGCCCCGCAGCACCCACCCTCACTGGTGACGCGGAGCGCGGCCCGCCCGTATTTGTCTCTCACCGTATCCCGGATGTCCTCGCTCATAACACCCTCCTCAACGGCTAGCAGCAGCAGGTCAGCAGTCGCACCAGGTCGGAGACCGTCTCCGGCCGCACGGCGTAGTAGACGTACCGCTCCTCCCGGCGACTCACCACGAGTCCGGCCCGGCGGAGCAGGTCGAGGTGATGCGAGAGGGTCGGTCCCGGGATCTCCAGCTCGGCCTGGATCTCCCCCGCCGGCACCTCGCGCCCCGCCCGCACCAGGAAGAAAAAGATCTGCAGGCGGGTGAGATGGGCCAGGGCCTTGAAGGCCTCGACGTGGGCCTCTCGGGCCTGGAGGTCGGCTAGCGGCAGCCTCGATTTCACGATTCGAAGCTTATCGAACTAAGAAATCTAGGTCAAGGGGTTTTTGCGAACTCCTGCCGAGCCAGCCAGAGGGCTTTGGCGAACTTGCTGGCGAAGACCTGGTAGCCCACGATGAACACCAGCTCGACGATCTCGGGCTCGGCGAAACGCCCCGCCACGCGCGTGAAGCAGGCCTCGCTCACGTCGCGGTCGTCGCGCACGATCTCTTCGGCGAACTGCAGCGCGGCGCGCTCCCGCTCGGTGAACGCCGGGCTCGTCCGGTATTCGCCGAGCGCCTCCAGCGTCGCCGGGGGGATGCCGACCTTCACGCCCACGGCGTGACGGATGTCCATTCAGTACGCGACGTCGTAGAGGCGCGCGACCTGCAGTTGCCGCAGCGCCCGCAGGCGGGCATCGACGGTGCCCGTGAGCTCGATGGCGCTCCACAGGCCGCCCAGAGCCAGCATCAGCGCCGGGCGGTGGGCCATGACCTTCTGCGGCGTCGGCACCTGTCCAAAGAGACGGCGCCCAATCCCGTAAGCCGCCCGGACAGCGACACCCGGACGCACCGCCCATCCGTTCGCCGACCGTGCTGGTCTTCTCAGTCATGTCGTGTCCTCAGTGGGCCAAGCGCTGAGCGGCCGGCGGCCGCGGGGGCGGGGAGGCTCCTGCTCGACCCGTATCTTCTGGGTAGTGTGTCGGGCTCGCCCTTATCCCGTGGCCCCGGGACAGGCGGGAAACCCACGTCGGTCAGCGTGGTCGAGCAGGAGCCTCCCCGCCCCCGCGACCGCCGGCCCCTCGACGCTTACCCCTCTTTGTCTTCGTACTTGTGCTTGAGCTCGGCCACCACGTTGGCGTCGGCCAGGGTGGTGGTGTCGCCCAGGGCCCGACCCTCGGCCACGTCACGGAGCAGCCGGCGCATGATCTTGCCGCTGCGGGTTTTGGGCAGCTCGGCGGCGTAGATGATGTCGTCCGGCCGGGCGAGAGACCCGATCTTCTTGGCGACGTGCTCCTTGATCTCCTTCTTGAGCTCCTCGGTCTGCGGCCGGCCCACCTTGATGGTGACGAAGGCGGCGATGGCCTGCCCCTTGATCTCGTGGGTGCGGCCGATCACGGCCGCCTCAGCCACCGAGGGATGATCGACCAGCGCCGACTCCACCTCCATGGTGGAGACGCGGTGCCCCGAGATGTTCATGACGTCGTCGATCCGACCGAGCAGCCAGAAGTAGCCCTCCTTGTCACGCTTGGCCCCGTCCCCGGTGAAGTACATCCCGGGGATCTGGCTCCAGTACTGCCTCTGGTAGCGCTCGGGGTCGCCGTAGATGCCGCGCAGCATGGCCGGCCACGGGCGCTTGATGACGAGATAGCCGGCCTCCACCGGCTCCCCTTTGTCGTTGACGACCTCGGCATCGACGCCGGGGAACGGGAACGTGGCCGACCCGGGCTTGCACACGGTGAGACCGGGCAGCGGCGTGATGAGAATCTGGCCCGTTTCCGTCTGCCACCAGGTATCTACGACGGGGCAGCGGCCGCCGCCGATCACTTTCCAGTACCACACCCACGCCTCGGGGTTGATCGGCTCTCCCACCGTCCCCAGCAGTCTGAGCGACGAGAGGTTGCAGCGCTTGGGAAACTCCTCGCCCCACCGCACGAACGTCCGGATGGCCGTGGGCGCGGTGTAGAGGATGGTGACGCCATACTTCTCGACGATGCGCCAGAAGCGGTCCTTATCCGGGTAGTCCGGGGTGCCCTCGTACATGATGCCGGTGGCCCCGTTGGCCAGCGGGCCGTAGACGATGTAGGAGTGGCCGGTGACCCAGCCGATGTCGGCCGTGCACCAGTAGATGTCCTCCTCCTTGAGATCGAAGATCATCCGGTGGGTGGCGGTGATGCCGGTCAGGTAGCCGCCGGTGGTATGGATGATGCCCTTGGGCTTGCCGGTCGAGCCCGAGGTGTACAGCAAGTACAGCATGTCCTCGGCGTCCATGGGCTCCGGCGTGACGTAGGCGTCGGCGCCCTTGATGAAGTCGTGCCACCACACGTCGCGGTCGCGCTGCCAATCGATCTCCTGACCCGTCCGCTTGTACACGATCACCGTGGTGACGAACGGACAACCCTTGAGCGCCTCGTCGGTGTTTTTCTTGAGCGGGACCATCGAGCCCCGGCGGTAGCCGCCGTCGGTGGTGATGACGATCTTGGACTTGCAGTCGTTGATCCGGTCGCGGAGAGACTCGGGTGAGAATCCGCCGAACACCACGCTGTGCGGCGCGCCGATGCGGGCGCAGGCCAGCATGGCCACCGGCAGCTCGGGGAGCATGGGCATGTAGATGGTGACCGCGTCGCCCTTCTTCACCCCGTGCCGCTTCAGCGCGGCGGCGAACTGGTTCACCTCTCGGTAGAGGTCCTGGTAGGTGAGGACCCGGCTGTCCCCCGGCTCCCCTTCCCAGATGATGGCGGCCTTGTTGCGCCGCGGCCCCTGGACGTGCCGGTCCAGGCAGTTGTCGGAGACGTTGAGCTTGCCGCCGACGAACCACTTGGCGTAGGGCAGCTTCCACTCCAGCGCCTTCGTCCACGGCTTCATCCAGCGCAGCTCGCGGGCCTGCTTCTCCCAGAAGCGCACGGGGTTGGCCTTGGCCTCCTTGTAGATGCTGGGGCTCTTGACGACCGCGCCCTTGGCGAACCCCTTCGGCGGGGAGAACTTCCGGCCTTCCTTGAGCAGCGCCTCGATCGGCTCGTCTCGGCGACCCGGCTTAGCCATGAGGTGTCCTCGCGTTGAGAGGGGATTGCCCACGCCCGCTGCGGGGCGGAGCGATTATAAGGAACCGCGTGGGTCCCCGGCAAGATTAGGAGCGCGCCGGAGGGGCTTCCTTCCGCGGCAGGAACTCGTCGCGTTTGGTCTTGAGCCGCTTGACGAGCTCCTCGTACGACGATGTCCGGATGATGCGGTCGAATTGGGAGCGGTAGTTGCCGACCAGGCTCACGTTCTCGATGGCGAGGTCGTAGATGAGCCAGCGGTCGCCCCGCCGGTGCATCCGCGCCACCACTGGCACCTCGGTCCCCTGCCGAGTGACGACCTTGGCCCGGACGGTGGCGTAGTCGCCGTCGACGGCTTCGCCGGTGAACTGCACCCGCTCGCCTCCGTAGAGGTCGATCTTGGCGATGTAGGTGCGCTCCAGCAGGTCGGCGAAGAGCTGCACGAACTCCTCTTGCTCGGCCGGCGTCCGCTTGTTCCAGTGAGTCCCCAGCGCCCGCTTGGCCGTCTCCGTCACGTCGAACACTTGCTGGGCGACCTTGCGGACCGCGTCCCGCTTGTCGCTCTGCTGTAGCCCGGGGTCCTCGAGGATACGCTGGACGTGTTCGGTGTAGCGGCGCACCTCGTCCGTCGGCGGCCCGGCTATCGTCGGCGACGCGAGGCCCAGGGTGACGACGGCGACCAGGACTCGGGCCAGTGCCACTCTCATGGTGCCCTCCCGCGGTAATCCTTGCCGCCGGTACGAATGTACGGCCCGTCTGTCTTTCTGGCAAGAAGCGTAGCCGCGGCCGGCATCGCTGGCCCGCATGGGCCGGCACACGATGGAGGGCGAGGTCACCAAGGAATCACCGCTGCGCGGATGATACTTCCTAGCGCTTTTCGACTTTGGCGCCGGCCTTCCCGACCGACACCGCGGCCGTGCCTGCCTCGCGGAGCGCGCGAGCCAGCTTGTGCTCGTCGAGGAAGGCCCCGATGCGGGCCTCGGTGCTCTCGGCGAGCAGGTCCTCGGCCACCGAGGCGGAATGGATGACCGCCCCGTGGCTATCTTGAAGATGGAACATCTGCACGCCGAGCTCGTGGGAGTAGAAGTCGTAGATCACGGCAGTGGGAAATTCGCGCTGCAGGTACTCTCGAACGACACGCACTTTCTCCTCGGCCACCTCGCTGCCGGGCTTGGCGCCGCCCCGGCCCCACCGGTCCCCCATCGGCTTGACCGTCCCGGCTGCGACCGGTGCGGGCGGCGGTGCCGGTTCCTCGCGCCGTCGCCCCTCGGCGCGCGGGCTGACCGGCGCCGCTGCACGCGGCGGGTCCTCGGTCCGCTCGGCCCGACGCGTCTCCGGCGCGCGCGGCGTCACCGGGGTCTGCGGGTCGTGGGTGCCGCGCACCTCTTCGACGAGGCTGAACTGCAGCCCGAAGTGGAATTCGAAGCAATCGACGCGGTTGAAGCGCAGGTGCTTGATCTTCCGGCGGAACGCGTCGGCAACCTTCTCGGCGACGAAGATTGCCCGGGGCGGTTCGGCCGATGACACGCCCGCCGACGGGTACAAGCGCTGCACCGCGTCGGGGTCCTCGGCACACCAGGAGTAGGCCTCGAGCGCGCGCATCATCATCTCGTCGTTCGCGTTGAAGCCGATGGCGATGAGCGTGAGGCGCCCGCCGGCGTCAAGCGCGAGGAGGTCGATGGTGGCGCTGCCGAGCCCGACGCCGGTGTCGAGCAACCGCAGGCCGCGTTCGACGGCGTCGAGCTGCTCGGCGACCAGGGCTTGCAGCTCCTTGATGTCCTCGAGCTTGAGCGATCTGAGCCCGGGATTCATGCGCTCCTCCGGTGCTGGATCGGAACGGCAAAGGGTGGGACAACCAGCCTGACCACGAGTATGCCAACGCCAGGTGCCGATCACGAAAGAGAATCGGCGGCGGTCAGCGGGGCTCCGCGCCTGCCGGGGACAGATGGGTCTCGAAGAAGTCGCCGACGCGCTGCAGGAGGGCGGGGCTCAGCTCCCCGTGGCGGGCCCTCTCCACGAAGGCCATCTCGGCGGCGCGGTTCGCCTCCAGCGCCCGGGCCAGCCGCTCGGCGTGGCTGAAGGGGATCTGGTCGTCGGCGCGGCTGTGGATCAGCATGACCGGGATGCGCAAGCGGGCCGCCGCCTCGGCCGGCGAGGGCCGGGTGATGTCGTGCCCCAGGAACATGCGGGCCCAGACGCGCATCAGCACGATCAGCGGCTCCCGGAGAACCCAGAAGTGCGCGTAGAGCTCCCGGCCCAGCGTCTGGAGGTCGGCGAAGGCCGCGTAGGCGACGACCGCTCGGATCCGCGGCTCCTCGGCGGCGGCCAGGAGCGCGACGGCGCCGCCCAGCGAGAAGCCGAACACGCCCACGGTCCCGAAGCCGCGGCCCTGGAGCACGTCGACGACGCGGCGCAGATCGTCGCGCTCGCGGTAGCCGAGCGTGGTGACCTGCCCCTCGCTGGCGCCGAAGTAGCGGAGATCGACGAGCAGCACCGTGAAGCGTGAATGGAGCGTCGCCGCGATGGACAGCAAGTCGCTCTTGTCCGCCGGGTAGCCGTGCAGCAGCACCACCGCCGGTGCGCCCGGACGGGGCGCCAGCCAGGCGGCCAGTCGCAGACCGTCCCGGGTGGTGATCACGAGCTCTTCGACAGGGAGATTGACGTTGCCAGGAGTGAGCAGGGCGGTCAGGCGGGGCGGCCGCACGGCCAGCCAGAAGCTGAGGAAACTGAGGAGCAGAAAACCGGCGCCGACGGCGAAGAGCGTGAGGAGAAGCTTCACCGCGCGACGCGTGGGGCGGCGCCCGCTAGGTGAGGGCGACGAAGTCGTACTCGCCGATACCCTGCAAGACGAGGAACGTCGCCGACGACTCGCCGCCGTTGACGACGAGGTGTGGCCGGGCCGGCCGCACCGAGTACGTTTCGCCGGGGCCGAGCCCGATCTCCTCTTTCGGGTCGCGCAGGAAGAGCCGCAGCCGCCCCTCGAGGACATAGAACGTGTCCTGCACGCGCGTGTGGTAGTGCCAGGGAACCTGGTGGCGAGGGCCAAGCGTCAGCTCGGTGATCCGAAACCCCGGGCGGGCCGCGTGGTAGACGCGTCGCTCGACCTCGTAGAGGTGGCTGCTGTCCTTCAGGGCGTCCATGTCACGCCCCCCCGAACGCGTGCAGGGTGTCCCAGTAGAGCTTCTCGTAGCCCTGGAGCAGGCGGGCGGCCCGCTTGACCATCCGGGGATCGACGCCGCGGGCCAGGCCGGCCGCCACCACGGCCAGCGCCTGCGTCTCGAAGTCGGCCGGCGGGTTGGCGAACAGGTCGAAGAACGCGGTCTCGGCCTCGGCGAGCCCGTAGCTGGCGCGCAGGGCCCGGCTGATGCGCGCGCAGTTGGCGCCCCAGGCGGGGAAGTTGACGAGAAACGCCGCCGCCACCTCGGCCTCCGAGCCGTAGAGCGCGAGCCACGCCATGTAGGCGGGATAGGCCTGGGCCGCCGGCGCCGGCTCGTAGGCCGCGAGCAGGGCTTCGTCCATGTTCATGGCGCCGGCGAAGGCCCCCAGCGCGCCGAGCGCGGCGCTCTCGCCGGCCAGCACACCCTGGAAGAACGGACCGCTCTCCGTCGTCGCGAAACGGTGCACGAGCAACCCCGCGCTCCGGAGATCGCTGCGGATGATGTGGTACTGCTCGCCGGCGAAGCGCGCGAGCGCGCCCCGGCGGACGCGGCCGGCTTCTAGCTCGACGAGGTAGGGATGGGCCCGAATCTCCTGTTCGACGACGACGAGGTCGCGCCGGATCTCCTCGATCAGCGCCTTGCTTTTACGCATGGCGCTCGGTCCGGGGCCCGGGCGGCGCGTGGCCGTTGAGACGTCCGAGCAGGCCGTGGAGCGCCTTGCGCGCTTCCGCGTCTTCCGGCGCCGCGCGCACGGCGCCCTCGAATTCGCGCAGCGCGTCCGGCCATTTCCCCTGCCGGGCGTAGATGCGTCCGAGGTTCATGAAGGGGAACTGTCGCGGCTCGTAGCGGGTGGCGCGCTTGGCCTTCTGGAGCCAGGGAATCGCCTCGTCGAGCTTGCCGCGCTGCATGAGGTACACGCCGATGTCGTTATACGGGTTGCCGAAGTCCGGATCGATGGCGATCGCCTTCAGACACTCCTCGGTGGCCTCCTCCAGCCGCCCCTGAAAGCTGAACGTCCAGCCCAGGAACGTGTGGGCCTCCGCGGTCGGACGCACCCGGATGGACTGCCGGTAGAGATCGATCGCGGCGTCCAGGTCTCCCGCCATCTGGCGACGGTACGCCTCCCGCCACAGCTCGGTCGCCCGCTCGATGTCCTCGGCGTCGCTCACGTGCTCGGTGGCCCCGTGGGCCGGGCCGCCACCGCGGTATTGTACGCGGCGTTCCGGGCGTGCGCGGCGTGCCATTCAGGTCCGCTCCGAGTCACGCCGGATCGGCCCCCTTGGGGAGCCGGCGTGCCCCACCCCATCACCGTTCGTGGCCGTGGGCCGTGCCCAGAACCCCAGGCGTTTGAAAACAAGTCTTTAGCCGTTCCTCCCCGGCTGCAGCGTATGATCCCCCCGCTTCGGCACACCCCTTGCTCCACGACGCTGCAGCCCAGGAGACAACGGCCAAGCGTGGCACCCGTGACGCTCCATCACATCCTGCCGCTGGTCGCGCTGGTGCTGAATGTGGGCCTCGTCGCCATCGCCCTCGTTCGGGACCCGTCCAGCCGACTCAATCGTGTCTTCGTGTGGTTCGTGTCGGCCATGGCGCTGTGGAACTTCGGCGTCTTCATGCTCCGCCGCACCATGGACGAATCGGGCGCCTTCGCCTGGGAGGTCGTCATCCACGTCGGCATCATCGCCTTGCCGGCCTTCTACTATCACTTCGTCGTCGTCTTCCTGGAGGCCACGCTCAAGCGGCGTCGGGCCCTGATCACCGTCTACGGCCTGTCGGCGGCCTTCTCGCTGCTGAACCTCACCGGCGCCTCCGCCTTCATGCGCGGCGTGCAGTCCACGGCCTGGGGCTGGGCGCCGGTTCCCGGGCCCCTCTATCACGCCTTCCTCGTCTACTTCTACGTCTTCCTCCTCGCCGGGCTCGTCCACCTGCGCCGGGCCCACACCGAGGCCGGGTCGGGATTCCGGCGCAACCGGATCCTGCTCGTGCTGCTGGGAACCGCGTTCACGGTCCTCGGCGGGTTCGTGGACATCATCCGCTTCGCCGTCGCCCGCGTCGTCCCGGTCATCGAGCACGCCTATCCCGTGGGCATCCCCACCAACATGCTCTGCGCGGTGTTGTTCGGCGCGGCCATCGTCCGCTACCGGATGTTCGACGTCAGCGTGATGGTCAAGAAGTGCGCTGTGTACGGCATGGTGGGCGCTGTCGTGACCTCGGCCCTCATCGCCGTCACCTGGGGCCTCGAGCGCGCCTTCGCTCTGGAGCGGATCACCGCGCTGTGGATCATCACGCCGCTTGGATTCCTCTTCACCCTCCTGCTGACGCCCCTGAGCCGCCCCGTCGAGGAGTGGATCGAGCGGCTGATGTTCAGCAAGCCGCGCGGCTGTCACAAGGCGCTGGTGGCGCTGAGCAAGCAGATGAGCATGATCCTGGACTTCGGCCAGGTCGTCGAGACGCTGGTGCGCGGTCTCGTCCGCGGCATCCCGCTCACGCACTGCGCGCTGCTGGTGTACGACGCGACGACCAGCGCGTTCGTCCTGCATCGGGAGGAGACGACGAGCGGCGAGGGCGTCGGCGTTCAGGCGATCGCCTCCGGCAGCCCGCTGGTCGGCTGGCTGGAGCAGGAGGAGCAGGTGCTGGTCAAGGAGGCGGCGATTCAGGACCGCACCGTGGCCCGGCGCCTGGGCACCGACGAAGGCGAGCTGGAGCGGATCAACGCCTCCCTGATCGTCCCGGTGAAGATCGAGCGCACGATCAGCGGCATCCTGCTGCTGGGCGAGAAGCTCTCCGGCGAGATCTTCGACGCCGAGGAGCTGGAGCTGCTCTCCGTCCTGGCCACCCAGACCGCCATCTCCATGGAGAACGCGCGTCTCTACGAGGCCGCCGACCGCGGGCGCCGCCGGATCGACGTCCTCTATCAGCTCTCCCGGCGGCTGGCCACGGTCGGCGAGACGGACGAGACCCTGTCTCTCATCGTCACCGAGACCCGCCGCTTGCTCGGAGGTGAGCTCGCGGCGATCCGTCTGCTGGAAGGAGAGGACCTCGTCCTCCGGGCCTGGACCGAATCGCCCATCGCGTCCGCCCTCCGGGCGCGCCTCCACGTCGGCGAGAGCCTCTCCGGCGCCGTGGTGGCGACGAATCAACCGGTCATCGTGGAGGACGTCCTCGAGGACACTCGGTACGACCCCGCCCACCGGCGGGCCGCCGAGGCCACGGGCATTCACGGGTTCCTCGGTGTCCCACTCCGCGCCAACGATCGCGCCACCGGCGTGCTCTACCTGTACACCCGCGAGCGGCGGCGGTTCCGGGCCGACGAGGTGTCGCTCCTGGCCGCCTTCGCCGACCAGGCATCGGTGAGCCTGGAGAAGGGTCGCATGGCCGCCGAGCAGAAGCGGGCCGAGGAGGCGTTACGGCAGAGCGAGAAGCTGGCCACCATGGGCAACCTCCTGGCCGGCGTCGCCCACGAGCTGAACAATCCGCTGACGGTCATCGTCGGGTACGCCGAGCTGCTCCGGGAGCGCGTGCGACACCTGGTCTCCACGGCGCCGGCCAAGGTCGAGGCCGCCGCCGAACAGATCGACGTCGCCGCCCATCACTGCAGCCGCATCGTCCGCAACTTCCTGGCCCTGGCCCGCAAGCACCCGCCGGAGCGACAGCGCGTGGCGCTGAACCAGATCGTCGCCGACACCGTCGATCTCCTCGCCTACCCCTTCCGCACCGACAGCGTGACCGTGACCCTGGACCTCGCCGCCGACCTTCCCGACCTCTGGGCCGACCAGCACCAGCTCAAGCAGGTCGTCGTCAATCTCTTGACCAACGCGCATCACGCCATGCGCCAGACCGGAATGCGCCGCCTCACGCTGATGACACGCCACGACCCGGCCCACGGCCGGGTCCGGCTGAGCGTGGCCGACACCGGGCCGGGCATCCCGCCGGCAATCCAGGCCCGGATCTTCGAGCCCTTCTTCACCACCAAGCCGGTGGGCGAAGGCACGGGGCTCGGCCTCTCACTCTGTCACGGCATCGTCGAGAGCCACGGCGGCGCCATCACCGTGGAGAGCGAGCCCGGGCACGGCGCCACGTTCATCATCGAGCTGCCGGCGGGCAGCCCCGAGCCGGTCGAAGCCGGCTCCGAGGACGGGCTCGCGCCCAGCGTGCCCGGGCAGACGGTCCTGGTGGTGGACGACGACCCGTTCGTGACGACGTTCCTGGCCCAGCTCCTGGCCCAGGACGGTCACCGCGTGGACACCGCACCGGGCGCGGCCGAGGCGCTGGAGCGCCTCGGCGCCTGCCGCTACGACCTGGTCATCAGCGACGTGCGGATGCCGAAGATCGACGGTCCCCGCTTCTACCGCGAGCTCGAGCGGCGGCGTCCCGGCGACCGCCCGCCGTTCATCTTCATGACCGGCGACATCCTGGGCGGCGACACGCTGCAGTTCCTGGAGTCCATCAAGGCGCCCTGTCTCAACAAGCCGTTCGGCATCGAGGAGGTTCGCCGGGCCGTCCACGCCGCGGTGGCCGCCTCCCACTGAGTCCGCGCGACGGTGGTCGCGCCTCACGTGAATGGGGAGGTTTGGAGGCCGGTGGCCGCTACCCCCTCCAACTTCATGATCAGCCGAGGCCGCCGCGCAGGCGGGGATCGGCGAGGTCGCGGACGGCGTCGCCCACGAGGTTCAAGGCGAAGACGGCCAGACTGATGGCGATGCCGGGAAAGAAGATCATCCACGGCGCGTGCTCCATCGCCTCCGTTCCCGCCGTCAGCATGCCGCCCCAGGACGGCTCGTCGGGCGGAGCGCCCACCCCGAGGAAGCTGAGCGCCGCCTCCACCACGATCGCGTAGGAGACGTTGGTCGTGACCAGGACGATGTAAGTGGCCAGACAGTTGGGCAGGACGTGGCGGAAGATGACCCGCCAGTGCGAGCAGCCGGCGGCCTGCGCCGCCTCGATGAAAGGATGCGCCTGGATCCCCAGCGCCACCGAGCGGACGGTGCGCGCCGCCGTCGGCGTCAACAAGATCGCCAGGGCCAGGATGACGTTATTGATCGACTGGCCGAGCGCGGCCATGAGCCCCAGCGCCAGGATGATCGGAGGCAGCGCCATGACCGAGTCGACCACGCGCTGGCTGGCCAGGTCGGACAGGCCGCCGAAGTAGGCGGTGATCACGCCCCAGAGCGCCCCCAGCGTGATGCCGAAGAGGACGGACGTGAGCCCGACGTAGAGCGACAGCCGCGCCCCCCAGACGACACGGCTCAGGATGTCACGGCCGATGTGATCGGTGCCCATCGGGAACTCGGTGCTGGGTGGCTGGTAGGGCGCGAATGCCGCGTCCTTGGGGCCGTGGGGGGCGAGTTGAGGCGCCAGCGCCGCGGTGGCCACCAGCAGCACGACGACCACGGCCCCCAGCGCCCCCAGCGGTTGTCGCTTCAGCAGGCGCACGAGGCCGGGCGGCATCTCACGCGTACCGGATGCGCGGGTCGAGCCAGCCGTAGAGCAGGTCCACGACCAGGTTGACCGCGAGGAAGATCACCGCCATCACGAAGATGATCGCCTGCACCGTCGGGTAGTCGCGATAGTTCACCGCTTGCACCAGAGCGGTGCCCATGCCGGGGACGGCGAAGATGATCTCCATGATGACGATCCCGCCCAGGAGGCGGCCGCCCCACCAGCCGATGAACGTCACCACCGGCAGCAGCGCGTTGCTGAGCGCGTGGCGGTAGACGACGGCGCGCTCGCCGAGCCCCTTGGCCCGCGCCGTGCGCACGTAGTCGTGACGGACGATCTCCAGCATCTGCGAGCGCGTCAGCCGCATGATCGGCGCGCTGATGTAGTAGGCCTGGGCCAGGGCCGGCCATACCAGCTGCTTCAGGTTGCTGGCGGGGTCCTCGAACAGGCCGGCGTACTCGAGAGGCGGCAGCCACCGGAAGAAGCGCACCAGCAGGTACAGGATGAGCACGCCGGTGAAGAAGATAGGCAGGCTGAGCCCGCTGATGCTGACGACGCGCACGAGGTAGTCGGCCCAGGTGTTCTGGCGCACCGCGGACACGACGCCGAGCGGCACCGACCAGACGACGGCGAACAGGAGCGTGAGGACGGCCAGCTCCATCGAGCGCGGGAAGCGCTCGACCAGGATCTGGTTCACCGGCCGTCGCTGGCTGTAGGAGTAGCCGAAGTCCCCGCGGAGGACGCCGGCGACCCAACCCAGATACTGCACGACCAGCGGCTGGTCCAGGCCCAGCTCGGCCCGGATCTGCTGGATCTGCTTCTGCTGGATCGCGCTCGACTCCGACCCCGTCTGGTACACCAGGATCTGCGCGATGTCCCCCGGGACCATCCGCATGAGGACGAAGATGACGATGGACACGCCCACCAGCGTCGGCCCGAACATCAGCAGCCGGCGGAGGACGTAGATGCGCACGCCGCGCCGTCAGCCTCCGGTCGCGCGCGCGACGGCCACCTAGCGCCCGCGACCGCCCGGCGGCGGCGTCCGGTCCACCGGGGCGATCTCCGCCATGTCGGACTCGAGCTGCAGCGTGTCGGCGATCTTGGTGTACGAGGAGAACATCTGGGTCACGCCGACGACTTCCATCACGCCGCGGTCGGTCACGCCCAGCCGGAGCAGCTCGCCCAGGTGAAAGGCGGTGCCGAAGTGCTCATGGCCGGCGGCTGCTTGAACTCGTAGCCGAACCACTGCTTGCTCAGCTCGAACAACCGCTGCGCGGCCTCGGGATACTCGGCGGCGTCTCGCACTCGCACGGTCGGCATCGCTGATCCTCCCCTAGTAGAGGCGCTGCTTCAGTTCGTCCCTGGTCACGCTCAGCGGCCCCGGAACACCGGCTCCCGCTTCTCCACGAAGGCCTTGGTCGCCTCGCGATGGTCTTCGGTCATGCCGCAGCGCGTGTGATGCCAGGCCTCGAGGTCGAGCAGCTCCCTCAGCGTGCCGCTCTCGGCCGCGTTGAAGTTGCGTTTCATGTAGCCCAGGGCGACGCGGGGGCCACGGGCCAGGCGCGCCGCCAGCGCCATCGTCTCCTCCTCGAGCCGGGCGTCGGGGACGACGCGGTTCGCCAGGCCGAGCCGGTGGGCCTCGGCGGCGTCGACGATGTCGGCCGTGAAGTAGAGCTCGCGGGCCTTGGCGGTGCCGACGAGCTGGCTGAGGTAGTAGGAGCCGCCGAAGTCCCCGGAGTAGCCGACGCGCGCGAAGGCGGTGGCGAAGCGGGCCGTGTCCCCGGCGATCCTCAGATCGCAGGCCAGGGCCAAGCTGAGGCCGGCTCCCGCCGCGGCCCCGCGCACCATGGCGATGGTCGGCTTGGGCATTTCGTGCAGCCAGCGGGAGACCTCCATTCGGCTCCGCAGGGCCTGGGCCTTCTCCTCCATCGTCCCGGTGAACTCCCGGCCCTCGGCCATGGCCTTGACGTCGCCGCCGGCGCAAAAGGCCCGACCGGCCCCGGCCAGGACCACCGCCCCGACCTCCGCGCTCTCGGCTAGGCGCGGCAGTGTCTCGAGCAGGGCCTGCAGCATGGGTCCGCTCAGGGCATTGAGCCGGTCGGGGCGATTCATGGTGAGTACGGCGACACCGTCTTTGACGACTTCGAGCAGGTCTGCGCTCATGGCGGCCCTCCGGAATCTCCCTTAGGTCGGGCGCCTATCATACCGCTTAGAATAGGTTGTCATGCTCTGGCGGGTCGCGTGGCTGATCGTCCTGCTCGGCCTCGTGAGCCTCGGCTGGTACGTTGAGCTCTTCGATCTGCTCTACGCCGGGATCGTCCGGCTGGCGAACCAGCCCGAGACTGCTGATGCGTTCGACGATCCGGGCGGCGGGCGCGTCGACGCGCTGCTCATGCTGGTGTCGTTCTTCTTGCTGACGCCGGTCGTTCTGGGCGCGGTCCTGTTCGTGCTCGTCGCCGTGATGATCGTCTTCCTGCTGCTCACCGAGCCGCTGCTGCGAACTCTGAGCTTGCCGCCCTGGGTGTGCGTGACCGCGGTGCTGGTGGGAGCGGCGTGCGCCGCGTACGTGGCGCGCGCAGTGTGGGTGCCGCAGTTCGTCTACGTGCTCGGCCTCGCCGCCAAAGCCGGCCTGGTGTACTTCTCCAGCACTCCGTCCGTCCCCCGCTGAAGCCCCGCGCAGGCAGAACCCGGCGGCGCGTGTGCTGCGTCGGCGCGTGGTGGGATGGCTCGCGGCAGTCGCGGGACCCGCGGGGTCCGCCGACCCGTTCGCGCCGACTGTGACGACGCGACTCGCGGTGTGTGGATCGCCGCTCACGGAGGCAGTGTGTCTGACTGCGTGGTCGCCGGACCCGGCGGGTCCCGCGACTGCCGCGAGCCAGGCTACTTCGTTCTGACCAGGAAGTCGGCCCGCCGGTTCTGCTTCCAGCAGTCCTCGGTCCTGTCGGTGCAGAGCGGCCGCTCTTCGCCGTAGCTCACGGAGTTGATCCGGTCGGCCTCGACGCCCTGGGCCACCAGGTAGTCCCGCACGGCCTTGGCCCGCCGCTCGCCGAGCACGAGGTTGTATTCGTTCGTCCCCCGCTCGTCGGCGTGACCTTCGACGAGCACCAGGAGGTCGTTGCTCTTGAGCCACCGGACGTTCTCGTCCAGCGCGGCGGTCTGCGCGGGGCCGATGTCGGATTGGTCGAAGTCGAAGTAGACCGACTTCAGCTCCGAGATCGCGGTGAACTCCTTGGGCACGGGGCGTCCCGACGGCTCCGGCTGCGCGGCTGAGGGCGGCGGAGCAGCCGCCACCGCGGGCGGGGTCGCCGGCTCGGGCGCGGGCGCCGGAGGCGCCGAGGGCGTCGGCTCGGTGGTGGCGGGCGGCGGAGCAGCCGCGACCGGAGGCGGCAGAGGCGGCGCCACCGGTGCGGGGGCGGGCGCCGGGGACGGAGGCGACGGCACAACGGCTTGCGGCGGCTGCGGCACCGGAGGCCTCTGCCGCGTGAGGAGGATCCGTACCGGCGGTTCGGCGTCCCGTACCGAGCCGACCATCTGATCACCCACCACCTTGAAGTCAGCGAGCAGGAGCCCGATTCCCAGCTCGTGCCGCATGGTGACCTCGGTCCCGGACACCTCGAAGACCACGCGCGTGCCGCTCATGCCGGCGCTCCGAACCGCCACCGGCACGCCCTCGGCGGCGGCGGTGCCGTCGAGGGTCAGGCGCCCGCGCCCGCCTTGGCCCCGCTGGTCGAACTCCGCGAACGCCATCTGCTCGCGGGGGATCCCACTGATCCCGTGGCCGCGCCACGTTCCGTTCCAACGGCCGGAGATGTCGACAGACGGGGGATCGGGGGAGAAGATGCCGCCGGTCGCGCAGCCGGTGACCGTGAACGCCAATCCGGCCACCAGAAGTCCGAGTCGTCGCATGAGAATGCCCCCTCCTTCCGGGCGGCTGCCTCGCCGAAATCGGTGCGCCTTCTATAGCAACAGACGTGCGGCTAAATCCGTGAGCCTTTTGTTCGTTCGCGGTGCCCGCCCGTGAGGGCGTGGGCGCCTGGGAGGAGCGACCCGGCCATTCGAGACAACCCGGCACCGGCCGTTGGCCTCCCGGGGCCAGGTGGCGCGGGTCATGTGGCGAGGTCGCGCAGCTCGTCGAGGACATGAATGATCCGATCGGGCCGGACACTGCTCCCCGGCGGTAGGCCGCCGCGGGCGCGGTCGATCCACACCGCGCTGAGCCCGACCCGCTGGGCGCCGTCCACGTCCCAGGTGAGGTGGTCGCCCACCATCCAGGCGCCTCTGGCATCGGCGCCAAGCGCCCCCAGCGCATGGCGGAAGACGCGCGCATCGGGCTTGCCGCAGCCGAACTCACCCTCGATCACCATCACGTCGAAAAATCGGGCCAGGCCGTGGCGCGCGATCTTGTCCCGCTGCAGGTGGGCATCGCCATTGGTGACGAGCCCGAGCCGCACCGCGCGCTCTCGCAGCCATTCGAGCGTGGCCAGGGCGTCCGGGAACAGACGCTCGACGGCGCAGCGGCGGGCGGCGAAGTCCTCGGCGATCCGGCGGCCCAGGCCATCGGCGTTGACGCCCAATCGGTCCAGCCCCAGCGCGGCGATCTTGGCCCAGGCCCCGATCATGTCGGTGCGCTCCCGGCGATGGCGCTCGGGGTCGCTCCAAAACCACTGCCGGGTGGCCTCGATCGCCGCCCCGAGCGCGCCGGCGTCCACGCCGGCGGGCGCAGCCACCGCTTCGCAGCTCCCCCGCCAGCAGGCGTCGGCGCCGCCGGAGTAGTCGAGCAGGGTGTCGTCGAGATCCAGCAGGAGCGCCTTCACAGCGGCCACGCCTCCCGCCGGTAGCCCATCTCCCAGAACATCCACTCGTAGCGGCTCGTGGTGACGAAGTGGCGGGTCATGGCCTCGCGCTCGCCGGCCCCCAGTCCCGTGGCAACCTGATCGGTCGCCGCCAGCACCGCCCTGACGACCGAACCGAACTCCTCGGAGGCGTAGGTCCCGATCCAGCGGGCAAAGAGCGGGTCCCGCGAGCCCTGACGCTCGAGGTGTTTTCCCACCTCCCAGTAGATCCAGTAGCAGGGCAGCAGCGCGGCCATCGCCTCGGGCCAGGGAGCGGCATAGGCGACGGCGAGCAGGTACGACGTGTAGGCGAGGTTGGTCGGGGCCAGCGGCGTCGCCGCGACGGCGGCCGGCGTGAGCCCGAAGTCCTTGAAGAAGGACTCGTGGAGCGCCCGCTCCACCTCGAGCGCCCCGGCGGCGTGCCGGTTGAACATGACGATCCAGTCGTCCTCGGGCGCGCGGGCGGCGGCCAGCGACAACGCCCGGGCGAACTCACGCAGGTAGAGGGCATCCTGCACCGCATAGAACTGGAAGCTCTCGCGCGGCAGCGAGCCGTCCGTGAGCCCTCTCACGAACGGGTGCCGCAGGATCGCCGCGTAGATCGGATCGATGGCCCGCCAGAGCTCGGTGGTGAACGCCATGGCCTCGCCTCTCATTGTATGATGCCGGTCACGCGGGAGGGACAGGGCCATGCTGGAGCTCGGACTCGGCGGCAAGGTGGCGATCATCACCGGAGGCAGCGAGGGGCTGGGGCGGGCGTGCGGGGAACGGTTCGCGCGCGAGGGCGCGCGCGTGGCCATCTGCGCGCGTCGGAAGGACGTGCTCGAGCGCGCCGCCGAGGCGATTCGCAAAGCCACCGGCGCCGAGGTGCTGGCGCAACCGGCCGACGTCACCCAACTGGCCGACGTGGAGGCGTTCGTGGGCGCCGTGCTGGCGCGCTTCGGCGGCGTGGACGTGCTCGTCAACAACGCGGGCACGTCGGCGGCCGCCCCGTTCGGCCAGGTGGACGACGCCACCTGGCAGCAGGACTTCGATCTGAAGCTGATGGCCGCCGTGCGCTTCTGCCGCCTGGTCATCCCTCACATGCAACGGCGGGGCGGTGGGCGCATCATCAACGTGACCACCGTCGGCGGCAAGGCGCCGGCTCCGCGTAGCCTGCCCACATCGGTCACGCGCGCCGCCGGCATCAATCTCACCAAGTCGCTGGCCAGCGAGTACGCCACCGATCGGATCCTCGTCAACACCGTCTGCCTCGGCCTGGTCAAGAGCGCCCAGTGGGAGCGCCGAGCCAAGGGCGACGTGGAGGCCTACTACAAGGACGTGGCCCGGCGCGTGCCGGTGGGACGGGTGGGCGAGGCCGAAGAGTTCGCCGATCTCGTCGCCTTCCTGGCCTCCGAGCGCGCCGGTTACATCACCGGCACCGCCGTCAACTTCGACGGGGGGATGTCGGCGGTGGTGTAGTCGGGTCGGAAGACTCGAGGCGTGCAGGACGCGCCGGACGACTCCGCACACGTCGGCCACCGCCGGCTTGTTCAGGCAGGGAGCGCCCGTCTTCGACAGAAACGCCCGAGTCTCCGCGCTCATCGTGTCTCCGGTGACGAAAATCATCCGCTGCCGCAGCTCCGGATGGCGCTTTCCCAACTCCCGGTAGAGGCCCGGACCGTCCAGTACCGGCATCTTGATGTCGCTCAGGATGAGATCGAAGGCCCGCTCGCCGAGCCGGTTCAGCGCCTCGGCCCCGTTGGCCGCCGTTTCCACTTGATGGCCATCGTCGGCGAGGGTGTCGGCCAGGACGGCGCCCACCTCCGGCTCATCATCGACGACGAGGATCGCCTTGTTCGGGATCGGCGGCAGCGACTCGTCCGCCGGTGTTTGGACCGCATCCGCCGGCGTCGCCAACGGGAGCTCAAGGCGGAAGGTCGCGCCCGCGCCGGGCCGGCTCTCCACGTGGATCGTTCCGCCGTGCGCCCCGACGATCTCCCGACAGAGGGCGAGCCCCAGCCCGGTCCCTTGACCCAGCGGCTTCGTGGTGAAGAAGGGCTGAAAGATCCTCCCCTGAATCTCCGATGGGATGCCCGGCCCGGTGTCGGCCACCGCGAGTCGGAGGCGGCAAGCGTCGGCATCGTGCCCGGTCATCAGGGTGAGCCGCCGCGGCCCGGACTGCGCCCGCATGGCCTGGTGCGCGTTCGTGATCAGGTTCACCACCACCTGGTGAAGCTGGTGGGGATCCGCCCAGACGATCGGGAGTTCAGCCGCGAGGTCAAGCTGCACTTCGACGTCGTCGACCCCGAGCGGATACGCCAGCACCTCGACGGCCTCGCGGACGAGGTCGTTCAACCGCACGAGCTGACGCTCCGGCGGGTGATGGCGCGCGAGGGAGAGGAAGTTCCTGACCGTCCGGGCACATCGGTTGGCGGCCCGAGCGATCTTCGCGGCCCGCTCGGCCAGGGGCCCGCTGCCGGCCCCCCGGTGGAGCAGTTCGGCCTGGCCGGCGACGACGGCCAGGGGATTGTTCAACTCGTGCGCGACCCCGGCCAGCAAAGCGCTCATCGCGGCGAGCTTCTCGGTCTGCTGCAGGCTCTGTTCCGCCCGCTTGCGCTCGGTGACGTCGCGAATGACGCTGGACACGAAGGTCTCCTCCCCGCTCTTCAGGGGACCGAGGCTGATCTCCGCCGAAAACTCGGCGCCATCCTTGCGCAGGCCGTACAGTTCCGTGCTGGTGGCCGTGGTCCGCAGGTGCAGATTCGCGAACAGCCGCTGCTGGCGCCGCCGGAGCTCGAGCTGGAAGCGGGCGGGAACGAGAATCTCGACCGGCTGCCCCACCAGTTCCCTCCGCGCGTAGCCGAACAGCCTCTCGACCTGTGAATTGACGAGGACGATCGCTCCCTGGCCGTTGGCGATGACCATGGCGTCGGGAGCGAACTCCACCAGGTTCCGGAAGCTCGCCTCGGCAGCGCGGAGCGCTTCCTCCATCTGCTCGCGCTGGATGATCTGGGCCTTCATGACCTCGTTGACCCTGACGAGCTCTTGAGTCCGCTCCCTGACCCGCGCCTCAGAGTTACCGAAGGCCTCTTGGAGCCGGGCCTCGGCCTGGCGGCGCTCGGCCACCACGGCGGCCATGGTCAAGATGGTCACGGTGACGATGCCGGCGAAGGCCTGCAGGAGCAACAGGGACGTGTTGACCGTCTCCCTCACGAACGGGCCGAACCCGTGGGCCGTGTCCCACACCGCGAGCACCGAGGTCATGGCCGCCGCCGTCGCGGCTTCGCGGGGCCCGAACCGGCAGGCCACCCAGACGAGCCAGGGAATCGGGACGAAGACCAGCGGATAGTGCGCATCCTTGTCGAGGGGCCAGCCTCCGAACCCGATGTGGGCAGCGACGAGCAGCGAGCCGAACACCAGCGCCGCTTCCAGACGCGTCCGCCAGGCCCAGGGGGGCTGCGATCGTCGGGCCCAGGTGACGAGCACCGGGGCCACCAGCAGCACGCCGGTGACGTCGCCCAGCCACCACGTGAACCAGATCGTTCCATAGATGGTGTCCGGGGCCATCCCCGCCACGACGATGGCGGTGGGGCCGATGCTGGCGCTCACGAGGCACATCAGGAGTGCGGTCAGCGTGAACTTCAAGACATGGGCCGCCCGGTCGAACGGACTGCCGGAGAGCACGAGGCGCCGGAGGATGAGGCGGCCCACCACCGCTTCCAGCGTATTGCCCATCGCGATCGCCGCCGAGACGGCCAGAATCGTCGCATCGGCGGCGGCTTGATTGGCGAAAAAAGCGTGGACGTTCGCGACGAATGCACCCACCATGATGCCGGGGCAGGCGCGATACCCCAGCAGAAGCATCGCGGCCAGGGCGATGCCCGAGGGGGGCCAGACGGGCGATGCGTTCGTCTTGTCCAGGGCCAGCAGCAAGCCGAGGCTGGCCGAGGCGTAATAGAGGATGGCGACCACGAGGACTTCGATCGCCGCGATGAGCCGGGGTCTCACGCCACGTACGAGTGTGTCACCGGCCCAACGGCGAAAGTCAAATTTCCCCAGGGCCGTGGCGGGACCTCCGCCGTCACAGTAGCCGGGAACTTTTGGCCTCGGCGATGGTCTAACGGTGCAAGAGGAGAGGGCGGCCGACGTGCTCGAGCGGCTCCAAGCGGGCGACCCGCGCGCCTTCGAGGATCTCGTGACGGCCTACCAGCATCGGGTGTTCGCCGTCGCCTACCGGATGCTGGGCAGCCGCGCCGAGGCCGAGGAGGCGGCGCAGGAGGTTTTCCTCCGGGTCCACCGGGCGATCGCCGAGTTCCGAGGCGACGCCAAGCTTTCGACCTGGATGTATGCGATCACCTCCCGCCACTGCCTGAACCGGCTGGCCTCGGGCGCGCAACGCCTGGCCCGCGCGAGCGCCGCCGAGGACGTGCTGGCCGACGTGCCCAGTCCCGAGCAGGACGCCGCCGACGCGCTGGAGCGACGCGAGGTGGTGGTCGCGCTGCATCGGGCCATCGCCGAGCTGCCCGAGGAGCGGCGCATCGTCGTCGTGCTGCGCGACCTCGAGGGACTGTCCTACGAAGAGATCGCCGAGGCGCTCGACGTGACCCTCGGCACCGTGCGCTCGCGGCTGCACCGGGCGCGCCTGGAGCTCAAGGAGAAGCTGGAGAAGGTGCTGGCATGACGTGCGACGAGGCCCGCGCGCTCTTCTCCGACTTGGCCGACGAACGGCTCGGTGCCGGCGAGCGTGAGGCGTGTCGGACCCACCTGGCCACGTGCGCCGAATGCCGCCGTGAGTGGGAGGGATTCGAGCGCACGCTGGCGCTGCTCCACGCGCTGCCGCGGCACCGCGCGCCCGCGGGGTTCGCCGACCGGGTGCTGGCGGCCGCACGCCCGGAGGCCTGGCCCAAGCGCCTGGCCCGGCGGCTGTTCGTGCCCCTGCACGTCAAGCTTCCGCTGGAGGCGGCGGCGGTGGCGCTCGTGGGTGTGGGTGCGGCGCTGATGACGCGCACGCCCGAGATGCAATGGACCATGCGGGAGGCGACGCCTCCGGCATATCAGGCGCCGGCTTCCGGCGTTGCTCCGACGCCTGAACCACGGTCCTCCACGCCAACGGCCGCGTCGTCCTCCGAGCCGAAGACCGAGCCCCCGGTCGTGCCGAAGACCAAGCCGCCAGCTGCGTCGAGCGAGGCTGAGAAGTCGGCGAGGCAGGATGCGCCGCCACGTCAAGCAGCAACGCCGCCGCCGGAGAGCCCGGCGCCCCGCGCGCTGGAGAAAGCTCAGGAGGCGGCGCGGGCGCGCGGGCCGGCCGTCAGCCGCCTGGCCGCCCCCGGGCCGGCGGTCATCGGCCGATTGGCCGTCGACGAGCGTGCTGAGGCCGAGCGAGCACTCGCCGCCCTTTTTGCGCGCGTCGGCGCCAGCGAGGTTTCCCGCGTGGAGGTGACGGACGGTGTCGTCGTGGAAGCGGACGTTCCGCGGGCTCAGTACGCAGAGCTCGTGAACGGCCTCGCCGCCATCGGGGCCTGGGCGGCGGACGGCGAGCCCGAGGCCGATGCCGACCGTGTACGCGTGCGCGTCCGCATGGTGCGACGCCCGGCAGGCTGACGGAACCTTTCCCCAATCGTCCGGTCTAACTTGGCGAAGGCACTCGACGCCGAGGAGGCTGGACGATGACCAAACGCGACTTTCTCCGCGCTCTCGCCATAGGCGCCGGCACCCTCGCCGCCGCACCGCCACACGCCTGGGCCGATCGCATCAGGCTGATTCCCGGCGAGCCCGGGCCGCGCGGGCCGGTGATCTCCGGCGTGCCCAGCCCCGACTTCCGGCGCTTCGTGGGCGGCGTCCGCGTCGGCGGAGCGAGTCGGCACGACGGATTGCTCGTCTTCTGGCTCCACGCCGCCGACGCCAAGGCGGCGTGGCCCATCGCGACGCTCGAAGAGGCCCGCACCCGGGGCGACCTCCTGGTCACCGAGCGCGCGCAGGCCACGGTCCCCGCCCTCATCGTGGAGAATCGGGGCGCGACGCCCGTGCTTCTGCTGGCCGGCGAGATCCTGGTCGGCGGCAAGCAGCACCGCGTGGTCATCGAAGACATCCTGCTGGCGCCCAAGAGCGGGCCGCGCGATCTCGCCGTGTACTGCGTGGAGCAGGGGCGTTGGGCCGGGCGTTCCGGCGATTTCGTGAGCAAGGGCAGCTTCGCGGCGCCCCAGTTGCGCGCGCGGGTGATGGACCGGGCGGACCAGGGGCGTGTGTGGGCCGAGGTCCATCGCTACGCTCGGAGCGCGAAGGCGGCGTCGCCGACGGAAAGCTACCAGGCCATCTATGACAACCCCGACGTGAAGGCGCATCAGCGCGCCATCGAGAGCGCCGTCGGCCCCGCCGCCGCGCCGGCCGCCCACGGTGCCGCCGTTTTCGCCGGCGAGGCGTTCGTCGGCCTCGACCTCTTCCAGTCCCCCGATCTCTTCGCCCGCCAGTGGCCCAAGCTCTTGCGCGCCCATGCGCTGGAGGTCTACGGGCGCGCGACGACCGCTCCGCTCGACGACAAGAGCCGCCGCCGCGAGGTGGACGACCTCCTGCGCCGCGCCGCGCGGGCCCAGGGCGCCCTGCGAGAAAATCCCGGATTGGGACGACTGTTCGAGTTCAGGCTGGAGGCGGCCCGTGGCTCGGCGCTGATCGTCGACGCAGAAGTCGTGCACACCGCCATCCTCTGATGCTATTCATCCGGCATGACGCGACGCGGGCGGTGGATCGCCGGCCTCGCGCTGGCCGGGGCGATCCTCACCGCCGCCCTGGCCGCGCGCTTCGGCCCGGCCTTCAGCCTGGCGCTGGCCCTGGCCTCCCCGACAACCGAGGGCTGGCTTGCCCCGCTCGGGGCCCCGGTTAGACACGAGGAGATCCAGGTTTCGGTCGGCGAGCGCGTCCTCCACGCCGACGTCTATCGCCCGGAGCATCACCGGGGGGCGCTCCTCCTCGTTCACGGGCTCTCGCGCACCGGCCCGCGGCAACCCGACCTGGCGCGCCTGGCGCGGCTGGTGGCCGAACGGGGTCTGCTGGTCATGGTCCCGCACTTCGAGGGGCTTGCCGCCTTTCGGATGACCGGGACCGAAGTAAACGACATCCGCGGAGCCCTCGAGCACCTCCGCCGGCTCGCCAACCACGTGGGCGTGGCCGGCTTTTCCTTCGGTGCCGGCCCGATGCTCCTGGCCGCCGCCGAGGTCCCGGAACTCCGCGTGGTGGGCTCGTTCGGCGGCTACGCCGACCTCCGCCACGTGATCGCCTTCATCACGACGGGAGTGCATCACTGGGCGGGCCAGCGCCTGGTCCAGCGCCAGGAGGAGTACAACCGCTGGAAGGCCCTCGCCTTGCTGGTGGCCTTCGTCGAGCACCGCGGCGACCGTGTCACGCTTGGGACCATCGCCACCCGCAAGCTCGCCGACCCCGGGGGCGACACGATCGCCCTCGAGGGGGACCTGGGCCCCGGGGGCCGGGCGATGCTGGCGCTGGTTCTGAACCGCCGGGAGGAGGCGGTGGAGGCCCGGATCCAGGCCCTGCCAGCCGGGGTCAGGGCCGCGCTCGAGCGCCTCTCGCCCCGGGGCGCGGTGGCCCGTATCCGGGCACGGCTCTTGATCGCCCACGGGGCGGGCGACACCTCCATCCCGTTCACAGAGAGCCTGCATCTGGCGGCGGCGGCCCCCTCGCCGCCCCGGCTGGTCATCGTCCAGAGTTTTCAGCACACCCGCCCCCAGCCTGAGTGGACCTCCCTGGCCGGGGCCCTGAGCGACGGCTGGGGGCTGCTCCGGCTGGCCGACGACCTTCTCGCCCTCCGATGACCCTTTCACGCCACCGGCCCGCCGGTGTCTTATAGTGCGTCATGGGCCACCAACCTTTCGAGACGGTTCTGGCCGCACACCATCCGGAAATCCATCGGTACCTTCGGCGGGTGACAGCCCGGGCGAGCGACGCCGACGACCTCTCCCAGGAGACGTTCCTGCGCGCCTGGCGGGCCTACCGGGCCCTGGATGCTGAAGCCAACGTCCGGGCCTGGCTCTTCACGATCGCCACGAACCTGGCCCGCAATCACTTCCGGGCCGAGCGGCGGCGACGGAACGCTCACGCCGGGGTCAAGGCGGTCCGCCGGGAGTCCGCCGGCGCGGGTCCCGACAGCGAGGCTACCTACAAGGAAACCCGGACGCGCCTGGACCAGATCGTGGCCGCCCTGCCGGTCAAGCAGCGGGCGGCGTTCGTGCTGAGAAAGGTCCATGACCTCGACTACGAGGCGATTGCGCGAAGCCTCGACTGCACGGCGGAGACCGCCCGGGCGCACGTGTTCCAGGCGCTTAGGAAGGTTCGCCGGGGGCTCGAAGGCTTCGCGCTGCCGCAGATGGAGCTGCCCTCATGAACCGACGGCCCAACGTGTGCGCTGAGATCGAGCCGGATCTGATTGCCGCCGCCACCGGCGAGGCCGAGCCTGCCACGGCGAGCCGTGTCCAGCAGCACATCCGCGTCTGCTTCCCCTGCGGCACCGACTACGCGCAGTACCGCGCCATCGACGAGGCGGTAGGTGTCTGGCGACAGGCGCCCACCACCGCGGACGACGTGGCGCGAAAGCGCCTGGAGATCCGCCTCGGTGACCTCAAGCGCCGCGCCTTCACCTACCGCGTCTTCCCCTCCCCCCTCGGCAACATCCTCATCGCGCTGTCGGAGCAGGGTGTCTCGCTCGTCGAGTACCTGGGGCGGTCCAAGAGCCTGGCCCAGTCGCGCCTGGGTCGAATGCCGGGCGTGGAGACCATCGAGGACGGCGCCGAGCTGGAGGCTCTCTACCGGGAGCTGATCGAGTACCTCGAGGGCAAGCGCACGCGTCTGGAGTGGCCGCTCGACCTTCGCCTGGCCCGCAGCGATTTCCACCGCACCGTGCTCCAGGCCACCGCCGAGATTCCCTACGGGGCTGTCATGTCGTACGCGGGCGTAGCCTGCGAGGTGGGCAAACCTTCGGCCACGCGGGCCGTGGCCCAGGCGCTCCGCTGGAATCCGCTCCCCATCGTCATCCCCTGCCACCGCGTGATCGGCACCTCCGGCGCCCTCACCGGCTACGCCGGCAACAAGGTCGATCTCAAGCAGCGGCTGCTGACGACGGAGGGTATTCGGGTGGGCACCGCGCATCACGCGCCCCAGGTGGCGCCTGACGCCATGTACGTCGGCGAGCCCAACGACCAGTGGTACTGCCTGCCCACCTGCTCCTCTCTCGAGTCGCTCCAGCATCCCAGCCGGTTGCTCTACTTCGGCAGTCGCGAACGCGCCGAGGCCTTGGGCCGCGAGCCCTGCTCGACGTGCCGGCCGGATCTCCACCCCATCGCTCACTGACGCCGGGAGGTACGCCAGATGTCGGAGATGACCCGGGCCGTAGTCCGCGTCCGCGAGGGCATCCGCATCCACTACCGACGGCTGGGCCGTGGGCCCGCGATGGTGCTGCTCCACGGCTTCCCGCAGACGGGCCACATCTGGCGCAAGGTCATGCCGGCGCTCGGAGAGCGCTTCACCGTCGTCGCGCCCGACCTGCGCGGCTACGGCGACTCCGATCGTCCGCGCGACGGCTACGACAAGCGCACCATGGCCGGCGACGTGGCGGACTTGATCCGCCAGCTCGACCTCGGTCCCGTGGTCCTGGTCGGCCACGATCGCGGTGGCCGGGTGGCCCACCGCTTCGCCCTCGATCATCCCGCGCTGCTCACGCGACTCGTGCTCCTCGACATCGCGCCCACCTACGACATCTTTTACGGGATGGACTACCAGGGCGCTCGGGAGCGCTGGCACTGGATCTTCCACCTGGTGCCCGACCTGCCGGAGGCCCTGGTGGCCGGCCGTGAGGAGATCTACCTGCGCTTTCTCTTCCGCGCGTGGGCGCTCGATCCGGCCGCCCTCGAAGAGGAGGCGGTGCAGGAGTATCTGCGCTGCTTCCGCCAAGCCGGGGCCATGCACGCCGCGTTCGAGGACTATCGCGCGGGCGGCACGCTGGACCTCGAGCACGACGGGGCGGACCGCGACAAGAAGATCGCCGTGCCCACGCTCGTGCTGTGGGGCGCCGCCGGCCGCCCGCCCCAGAGCAGCGACATGCTCGGTGTCTGGAAGGCGCGCGGCGAGCGCGTGGAGGGCTCCGCGATTCCCGGCTCCGGCCACTTCATCGCCGAGGAGCAGCCGGCCGCACTGGTGGAGGCGATCCGGGCCTTCGTGAAATAGCGGCCGGCCTTTCACGCCGGGCGCGCCGCGGTGTTGTACCGGGCAGAGGAGGTCATCATGCTGACCCTGCTCGGTCTCATCGCCGCGATCCTCGTCCCGCCGGCCGCCGTGATCGGTCTGCTCCTGCTCACCGCGAAGATCCAGCGCGCGCGTGAGGACGCCGCCGCCCGGCAGGTGGCGGTGACCGACGCCATTCACCGCGAGCTCGGCCCCGTGGTCGCTCCGATCGTCCGCCGGCGCGGCTGGCGGGCCTGGGAGCTTCGCGTGGCCGTGCCGCTGGAGCGCCCGGCGTTCGCCGGGACGGTGCTGGCCATCGCGCATCGCACGCTGGCCCGCTTCGATCCGCGATCCATCTCGCGCGTGCACTTCGTCCTCGTGCCCCGCGAGGCGCCGTCCCGGCGCTGAACGCGCGCATGCGAAGTAGGGCCGGCGCTGCCGCTCACGTGGCTCGCGCCGGCTGCCCTCGGTGCCCGTCGGGGGCCCAACGGTCCCCTCCGAGCCGCCCCCAGACCACGATTACGCGGGCAACGCTCGTGCTCCCGGCGGCACGCTTTTCACGCCAGCCGCTCCGCGGGGTTGTAAAGGGCAAAGGAGCCGACATGGACTTCAACGAGTACGTGGTCGTTTCGATGATCAAGCAGCGCCACGCCGAGATGGTGGCCGAGGCCCGGCGCGATGCGATCATCCGCGAGCACACTGCGGGGCGGCGGGTGCTGCGGGTGACGCTCGGCACCGCGTTGATCCGCGCCGGCGCCTGGCTGCTGCGCGAGGAGTACGCGCCCCGCACCACGTAGAACGGTCGCGGTCAGCCCGCTTGTTCGAGCACGGGGGCCGTCGAGGCCCCCTTCGCTTGTCTAGAATAGGCGCGTGAACGAGACGGCGTGGTTGGTGGTGGCGGTGGTGGCCGGGGTGGTGCTGGCGGCGGCATGGATCCTGCGCGAGCGCTGGGTCCGGCGCCGCCGCCGTTGACCGACGTGGTCAGTCGGGAAGCCTGCGCAGGATCTCCACGGTGCGCGCCGGCTCCGAGCGGACGGTGTAGTCGGGGTCGACGTCGGCCTGATGGATCACGCCGTTCCGGGCGATGACGAAGCGCGCGGGCATCGGCAGCGTCCAGTCGCCGTTGGCCCGGCCGAGGTCGATGCCGAACTTCAGATAGACCTGGCGCAGGTCCTCCGGCAGCGTGAAGGCCAGACCGTACCGGGCGGCCACCACGTTGCCCCGGTCGCGCAGCAGGGTGAAGGGCAGCGGCTTCTGGCCGTCGGGCTCGCGGCTCGTCCGCTCCACCTGGGGCGAGATCACCACCAGGCTCGCGCCGGCGGCCGTGATGTCGGGCAGGGCCTCCTGCAGAGCCTCCAGCTCCGCATTGCAGTAGGGTCACCAGCGGCCGCGGAAGAACGTCACGACGACCGGGCTCCTGGCCAGCAGGCCCGACAGGCTCACCGGCCGGCCGGCGTCGTCGGGCAGCGTGAACTCGGGCGTGCGGTCGCCGACCCGCGGCACACCGGCGGGGAGGCCCGACGATCTCAGGTTGTCGATGGCGCGCTTCATGACAGCCTGGGCCTCGGGCGGAATCCTGGTCTTCGCCTGGGCCTTGATCGCGTCGAGCTTCTCTTTGAGGGTCATGGGAACGTCACCACGCTGCGGGCCACCTCGCCCCGTTCCAGCGCGGCGTAGGCCTCGTTGATCTCGGCGAAGGGATAGGTGCGGGTCAGCAGCTCGTCGACCATCAGCTTGCCGGCCTGGTAGAGGTCGATGAGCTTCGGGATGTCCAGCCGCGGCCGGCTCGAGCCGTACACCGAACCGGTCAGGACGCGCTCCTCGTAGACCAGCGACATCACCGGCACCGCCAGCTCCGTGGCCATGGGCGTGACGCCGACGACCACCGCCATTCCCCGCTTGGCCAGGCAGTCCCAGGCCTGGCGCATCGTCTTGGGCAGCCCGATGACCTCGAAGGCGTAATCGACGCCGCGGCCTCCGGTGAGCGCGCGCACCTGGACCACCGGATCGCCGCCGGAGGCGTTCACCGTGTGGGTGGCGCCGAACTGTCGGGCGAACTCCAGCTTGCGATCCAGGAGGTCGACGGCGATGATCTGCGCGGCGCCGGCCAGCCGTGCCCCCTGCACCGCGTTGAGCCCCACGCCGCCCGCTCCGAAGACGACCACGCTGCTGCCGGGGCGCACCCGGGCGCAGTTGATCACCGCGCCGACGCCGGTGATCACGGCGCAGCCGAGCAGCGCGGCCCGGTCCAGGGGCAGATCGTCGGGAACCTTGAGCACCGCGCCCTCGGGGACGACGGTGTACTCCGAGAAGGTGGAGGCGCCGGCGAAGTGCTTGATCTCCTGGCTGCCGAGGCGGAAGCGCGTGGTGCCGTCGAGCAGGCGCCCGGTCATCCGGATCTGCGTACCCGCCCCGCAGAGAGCGGGGCGGCCGTCCGTGCAGTGCTCGCACTGGCCGCAGGACAGACGCCAGAGCGGGATGACGTGATCGCCGGCCTTGACCGAGGTCACGCCGGGCCCGACCTCGGCCACGACGCCCGCGCCCTCGTGACCGAGGATCGCCGGCAGCGACGCCACCAGGTGGCCGGTCATGACGTGCAGGTCGCTGTGGCACACACCGCCGGCCGCCATCCGGATCAGCACCTCGCCCGCGTGGGGCCGCTCGACCTCGACGTCCTGGATCTCGAGCCGCTTGCCGACCTCGAAGAGCACCGCCGCCCTGGCCTTCATGGGGTCATCTCCTTCTCGACGCGGACCCCGCGTCGTCACGAAGCCGACGAAGCCCGCCAGTTTGTCAAGGATCAGCGGTGCACGGGAATGTACCGCTTCTCGTCACGTGAGTCCCTCCTGTGCCCGGCTCGGGGCGAGCTTGGTCCACGCCTTCATGTTGAAGTTGTACTGGTAGACGTGTCCTTCCTCGTCGAGCGCGAACAGGTCGTCTTGCGAGGCGCATATCTGGATGAACTTCGCCATGTCCGGTTCTGGTGGGCTCAGGGGAGTGATCGACTCCCTCGGCGAGCCGACCCGTCGCGACATCTCGAGAAGATTCATGACTCCCTCCTTCCTGCTCGGCCCGGCCCCGGTCTGCTCGTCTCGAGGCCGAACTTGACATATATCAGAAATAAGTTATATTATAAATATATAAAATATGCTGCTTCGCCAGCGGGCAGGCTCGACCTCGAACCACCGATGGGCGGGCCGGGCCCAGACGGGAGGTGTGATGTTTGCGAATAAGACGAAGGTCCTCCTCATCCTCCCCCAGGGCGTGCTGGACCAAGCTCGGGTCTTTGCCGGGAGAGCGACAACCACGCTCTTGCTTCCCGTGAGTCTGCAGATCGTCCTCCGGGCCCTCATCGAGGAGGGGCTGAAATGGGCCGACAATCCCGCCCTCCTGGCCAACGTCGAGGGTCAGGCCAAGGCGGTCCGCCACATCCGGAAGGTGGCGCGGCAAGCCGGGCGAGCGGCGATGGAGGAACGCGGGGATCGACAGGCAGGCAGCGGGCGCCGGCCGAGCGGTGGTGAGCGGCCGAGGCGCCGGAGGTGAGGGGCGGTAGGGCGCGATCCCGTGACGAGGCGAGCTGCAGCGATCGAGGGCTCCTGCCTCAGCCAGACGTGACCACAACGAATGGCGTTCTCGGCGTGCTGCAAGGGGGCGACGATGTCTAAATGGATCACGAAATGGATACCGAAATGGATGGCGAAGTGGATCGGGTTGACGGTTGCGGCTGCGGTGGTGGCCGTGGGGGCCCTCGGTTGCGCCCAGCAGCAGTCAGCGACGGCGGGCGTGGTCCAGGATAAGACCTATTTGGTGACCCCCGCATCGGTGACGGTCAAGGCCGGCATCATCACCGGTGAGGTCACTGAGATGAAGGTCGCAGAGCGGGTCGAGAAGGGCTCCGACCGCATCGTCTACCCGGCGAAGCTCACCGGAACGCTGCGGCTGAAGAACACGTCGGCCAATCAGACCGTCCGTTTGGTCGCCGGGAAGATCCTGTACATCGATGCCCAGGGGCAGCCCATCAAGCTCGAGGCCGCACGAACCGAACCGACCCTCAGGTTCGCCACCTACGGCAGCGACCGGCTCGACCCGGGGCAAGAGGCCACCCAGTCCCTGGACGTGGACTTTCCTGCCGAGGCCCTGAAGGCCAAGCGACTGAAGGAAATCCGCCTGGAGCTCGCCTACATCCCGTCACCCTTCCGGGAGGAGACGGTCAACTTCACCGTGTCGATCAGCGAAAGCAAGTGAGCCGGTCGGAGGTGGCTCCGCCTGGAGTCACCTCCCCCAGGCACGGCTCGAACCTTCGATGCCGGATTTGGAGACCCGATGCGAGGAAAGAATGGCCTCAGTGTGCTCCGCGCGCAGGGCCGGATGACGTGGATCGACGACGGGCACGCCTGGGTCGCCGCGCCGGAGGACATCATGCAAGCGCTGTTGGATGATGGATTCGAAGAGTGCAAGCGCGAGATGACCACGAGCCGGCGTGATAGCCGGCCGGCCGGGGGCGTATGGCAGGGAATCAACCGGCGCACGGGATCCGTGGCATCGGCGATCTGGGTGCATCGCCCGTCGTGGCCGCAGGCTCTCGTGTTCATCGGGGTCGATGGCGAGTCGCTCAGCGGCCCCGGCGTCTTCGGGCTCGGACCGTGAACAGCTTCGTGATGGTGGCGTACCCCTCCGCTCTCCTCTCGCTGATCCGGAGTGCGGTTCCCGCTCTCGTCCACGCGTTCGCGGCGGTCGCGTCCCAGCTGAACACGCCCGGGGAGGACGATAGCGTTCGAAGGCTGTACTCCGGACTCCCCTCGACGGATTTCTCGACGCAGGTGCTGGTGGCACGCCCGGCCAACCTCGCGGTCCTTCCACTCGGTGGCGTCGACTGGAACGACCTCGGGGATCCCCGCCGCGTTATGGCCATGTTGGCCCGCGTCGGCGCGCACCCGGAGTGGGCATGATCCCTGGCGGCGTTTGGACGGGAGCTGGCGACGGCCCGAATGCGAGCGGTGGCGCGCTCGGCAGTCGCGGCTCACGCTCTCATTCGGCGCCTGTCCATCCCGTCCCTGAGCCCGCCGAACCATCGCCTGCTGCCGCGACCGTCCCGACGGCACCCCCGAGGCGTCGCTGGGGTGGATGGGTGGGCACGCTGGCCGGCTTTGCCGCCGGGGTGCTGGTCGGGAGCTGGCCTTTCGGAGCCTGGGCCCACGCCCGCGGGCTCAGCGCTCTAGGGCTCCTTGATCTGCTGCTCATTGGCGGCGGCATCGCTGTCTTCGCGACGTTCTTTCGCCGTCGCTCAGCCGCTTCGGCTCCGCCGATGGGCGCGGCCAGGAGTGGTCCGAGCGGTTGGGATACGCCGCCCGCGCGAGCGACGACCGGGGCCGCGCCGAGCGCCGGCTCGGGCCTCGAACGAGGAGTCCGGGACATCCGCCAGATGGACCCCGGGTTCGATCCGGCCAAGCTCGCCGGCTACACGGGTATGGTGTTCCGCGACGTACAGTGCGCCTGGACGGTTCGAGACATCGGCTGCCTTCGTGATCGACTCACGCCGGAACTGTATGGCGAGGTACAAGCGCACTGCGACCGGATGCGGAATGCCCGACAAGCGAACCGTGTCGACCAGATCGAGATTCGGGCCGAGATCACGGAGGCGTGGCAGGAGAACGGACGAGACTACGTGACGGCGTACATCGGCGGCTCGATGCTCGACTACACGGTTGATGAGCTCACCGACCGCCTCCTCAACGGCTCGAGAGCCATACCCAAGGCGGTCGAAGAATTCTGGACGTTCACACGCCCAGCCGGCCTCAACTTCTGGATGCTTTCCGCCATCCAGACTTCATGACTTGGCAGCAAGCGTCATCGGTCGCCGCCTCTCCGCCGAGGGATGGCTGAGGAGTCCAGCAAATGGCGAAGTGTGAAGCCTGTGGAAGAGAACTCAAGGTCGAAGCGCAGCGATTCTGCCGCGACGAGTGCCGCGACGTCTTCATGGAGCGATTGAGGCACGGGACTGCGAGGGCCCCAGGGCGAACCGCCGCCCGAAGGCGGCGCCGGCGGGGACGCTGAAGTCAAAGCGCCGGGTCGCGCTGGACAAGTGGCTCGAGCCGCGCCAGGGCGACGGCCACGCTCACTCCGAGCACCGCTAGCAGAAGCCACGACGGCGCGTACGAGCCGAATACCTCCACCAGCAGCCCGAAGAGTGGCGGCCCGATCAACACGCCCGACCACGCGAAGACGACGGCGACGCCGGTGAGGAGCCCCGCGTAGCGGGCGCCGCCGATCTCAGCCACCAGCGCGAAGTAGAGGCCGACCCAGCCGAAGGCACCGGCGCCGGCGATGGGGCCGAGCGCGACCAGCAGCACGGGCGGCAGCGTCTCGCCCAGCGCGAAGAGCGCGTAGACGGCGGCGCCGATCAGGGCGGTGGCGACGACGCCGGGACGCCGGCGGCCGCCGAAGAAGTGATCGCTCACGACCCCCCACACGAGCCGGCTCGCCGTGCCCCCGGCCTGGGCCAGCGCCAGGAGCTGGCCGGCGGCGACCAGCGAAAAGGCGAAGGCGTCTCGCGCGTAAAGCGTGAGATAGGCGAGGAGCGAGGCCTGCGTAATCGAGAGCAGGAAACCACAGGCAAAGAGCACCAGCACACCGCGCCGGCGCATGACCTGGCCCAGCTCGGCCAGCCGCGGCGGTGTCACGACCGCCGGGGCGTCGTCGCGCGCCGGACGCCGGTAGGCGAGCAGCACGATGATCGAGGCCAGGAGTGACAACGCTCCGGCTACGGCCAGAGGCTCCCGCCAGCCATAGGCGACGGCCAGTGGCGGCAGGAGCAACGCGCCGGCGATGCCGCCCAGCGTCAGCCCCGTCTGCTTGACGCCCATAGCCACGCCGCGCTCGCGCGGTGGAAACCAGTCGAGGACGGCGCGGCCGGCGGCCGGGTTACCCGCGCTGAACCCGAAGCCGGCGGCGACGAGGTAGGCGAGCAGTGACGGCAGCCCGCTGGTGAAAGCGGCGGCGACGATCATGGCGCCGGTCACGGCGCCGCCCAGGCTCAGCGTGGCGCCCGCGCCCAGGCGATCGGTGAGCCAGCCGGCGGGCAGCGCCATCAGCACGCCGCCCAGGTAGATGGCGGGCAGCAGCAGCCCCACCTGCACGCGCGACAACGCGAAGGCCTCCAGGAGAAAGGGGGCCAGCGAGGCCACCGCCAGCGCGGCCAGCGACGTGCAGGCGTGGGCGAGCGTCACCAGGGCCAGCGCGGCCCAGCGCATCGAGGGGAGTTTATACTCGTCGGCGACGGGGAGGGCGGCCATGGATTCGGCGGATCTCAGGATCTTCGAGGCAGTGGCGCGACTGGGCGGCATGAATCGGGCGGCGGCAGAGCTGCACACCGTGCAGTCGAACGTCACCACACGCGTGCGCCTGCTCGAGGAAGAGCTGGAAGTGCCGCTCTTTCACCGGCACCCACGGGGCGTCGCACTGACCGCCGCCGGGCACCGGCTGCTGCCCTACGCGAACCGCGTCGGCCACCTCCTCGAAGACGCGCGCCGCGCGGTGAAGGACGACGGCACGCCCAAAGGGCTGCTGACCATCGGCTCGCTGGAGACGACGGCCGCGCTCCGGCTGTCGCCCGTTCTCGCGGCGTACGCCGGGGCCTACCCCGAGGTCGATGTGGTGCTGAGGACCGGGACCACCGCCGAGCTCATCGCCGACGTGCTCGAGCATCGCCTGGAAGGCGCCTTCGTCTGCGGCCCGGTGAACCATCCGGAGCTGGAGGAAGAGGTCGCGTTCCGTGAGGAGCTCGTGATCCTCACCGCTCCGTCGGTGCGAAGGCTGGAAGAGCTGATCACCAGGAAGGATCTCAAGATCGTCGTCCTCCGGGCCGGCTGCTCCTATCGCCAGCGGCTGGAAGCCATCCTGGCGATGCGCGGCATCACCGGGTTTCGCCGGCTCGAGTTCGGCACGCTGGAGGCCATCGTCGGCTGCGTGAGCGCCGGGCTCGGGCTGACCCTCCTGCCAAAGAGCGTGATCGGCCCGGTCTGGCGCGAGGGCCGAGTGGCGATGCACGAGCTGCCACCGGCCGAGGCCCACGTCGAGACGATGTTCATCCGGCGCCGCGATGCCTTCGTCTCGAGCGCGCTGGCCCGGTTCGTCGAGTGCGCGCGCCCGGCCATCGTCCGCGCGGCAGCCGCCGGCTAGATATCGACGAACGAGATACCCCCTATCACATAAAGCCGTTTGTCCCGGCGTCCGCTCAGGCCTAGGCTTGACGCCATGCCGCTTCAGACGGTGTTGACGCAGCGCCTCGGCCTCACGTACCCGATCATCCAGGCACCGCTGGCCGGCGGCGGAGACACGCCGGCCCTCGTCGCGGCGGTCGGTGAGGCGGGGGGGCTCGGTTTTATCGGGGCCGCATATCTCACGCCGGCTCAGATCATCGACGCCGCCCGGGCGGTGGGGGCCCGGACGGCGCGCCCTTTCGGCGTCAGCCTGTTCGCGCCGCTCGCCGCCCCAAGCCTCTCGAAGGATCCACGCCCCGCGCTCGACCGCGTGGCGCCGTTCTTCGCCGAGCTGGGGCTGCCGCCGCCGGCGCTCCCGGCGTCCGGCGAAGAGTCGTTCCAGGAGCAGCTCGCCGCGGCGCTCGACAGCGGCGCCGCGGTGTTCAGCTTCACCTTCGGCATCCTGCCGGCTGACGCCATCACGGCCATCAAAGCCCGCGGCCTGTTCTTGATCGGCACGGCGACGACCGTCGAGGAGGCGGTCGCCCTCGAGAGGGCGGGCGTCGATGCGATCGTGATGCAGGGCAGTGAAGCGGGCGGTCACCGCGGCACGTTCGCGGGAACGTTCGACACGAGCATGGTGGGAACGATCGCGCTCGTCCCCCAAGTCATCGACGCCGTGACGGTCCCGGTGATCGCGTCGGGCGGCATCATGGATGGCCGCGGCATCGCGGCCGCGCTGGCGCTCGGCGCGGCGGCTGTGCAGCTGGGCACCGCCTTCCTCACCTGCGACGAGGCCGGCATCCCGGAGGCGTACAAGCAGGCGATTCTCACCGCGGGCGAGCATCAGACGCGCCTCACCCGGGCGTTTTCCGGTCGCCCGGCCCGAGGGATCGTCAACCGCTTCATGGTGGAAGTGGAGCGCGCCGACGGTCCGGACGCCATTCTCCCCTTCCCGCTGCAGAACGCGCTGACGCGGCCGCTGCGGAGCGCCGCCGCCCGGCAGGGGCGGGCGGAGTTCCTGTCGCTCTGGGCGGGCCAGGGGCTTCGCCTGGCCCGCCGTCAATCGGCCGGCGACCTCGTGGCCCGGCTGGCCCAGGAGACGCAGACGGCGGTGGCTCGCCTCAAAGCAACTTGACAGCCCCTCCCGAGCCGCCTAGATTCGCGCCACATCCGCGCCGGACGTCGCGCCGCGCGAGGAGGGCAGCGGGCCATGGCGGGCGAGCGGAAGATCGGCACCGTCACCGACTACTACGCAAAGATCGGCGTGGCCGCCATCAAGCTGACCGATGGCCCCCTCCAGGCCGGTGACACCGTCCGTTTCCACGGCCACACCACGGACTTCTTGCAGCGCGTGCAGTCGCTCCAGGTCGAGCACCAGACGGTGCAGCGCGCCGAGCAGGGCAGCGAAGTGGCCGTGAAGGTCACCGAGCGCGTGCGCAAGCACGACGACGTGCTGCGGGTCGAGGTCCTCTAGGCCACCGAGGGGGGGCGAATGCCTACGCAGCGGTGCCTCGTCGTAACGGCTCTTCTGGCGGCCCTGGTTTCCCAGCTCCCGCTGGGTCGGGTCGGGAGCGAACCCACTCCAGCAGGCGAGGGCAAGGTCGTGGCCATCGACCAGGCGGCGAGTCGGATCACGCTCGATCATGGCCCGATCCCGGGCGTCATGCCGGCGATGCGCATGGCGTTTCCCGTCCAGGAAGCCAACATGCTCCGCCGAGTCCAGGTGGGTGACGCGGTGAGGTTCACGGTCAGCTCCCGCGGTCCGGAGTGGGTCATCGTCACCCTCGAGCCCGTCGCGCCGGCGTCGGCTCCGGTGCCCGCACGCTTCCCCGCGCCGGACTTCAGCCTTCGCGTCCTCGACGGTGGCGTCGCCAGCCTTTCGAGCTGGCGAGGCAAGGCGATCTTGCTGAACTTCTGGGCGACGTGGTGCGTTCCGTGCCGGACGGAGATGCCCACGATCGAGCGACTCTATCAGCGCTACCGCGACCAGGGCCTCGCAGTCGTCGCCATCAACCTGGACACGCTGTCCACCGCCGGCGTGGAGGCGTTCCTGAAGGAGGTGAAGGTAACCTTCCCGATCCTGCTGGACGCGGACTGGTCCACGACGCAGGCCTATCGGGTGCTCGGCCTGCCGACGACCTATCTGATCGACCGCGAGGGCAACGTCGTGATCCGGGAGATCGGAGCGCGTGACTGGGATGATCCGGCCACGCACGCGGCGGTAACGAAGCTTCTCGAGTGAAGGAGTTAGTCATGAAGCGGGCAAGCATGTACGCGGCAGTTTTCGTCCTGGCCCTCGCCTCGGGAATGGCGCCGGTGGGCGCGCAGGAGAAGTACACCATGGGGTATGGGGCGGGAACCTGAATGCTGCCTCTCTACGGAGCCCTCGTGAAGGGCTTCTTCGCCGAGGAGGGGTTGACCGTCCAGGGCGCTCCAGTCGACACCCGGGGCGCCATCGAGCAGGGCAAGACGAATTGGCTCTACGTCAAGACCGACAAAGGGCTGACCGAGGCCGATTTCGGCTTCCTCGACGTCGACCAGCTCCACCACATGGCGGCCGGAAAGATCGGGCACTACATCGTGGAGGGGATGAACTTCGGCTGCATGGATGTCATGGTCCCGATCGATTCTCCCCTCAAGTCGGTGGCCGACCTCAAGGGCAAGACCGTCGAGATGAACCCGTGGTGGATCGCGCCCTTCCGCGTCGTCCACGGGCTCACCTTTGTGAACACCGAGCTGAAGGGCTCGGGCCTCGACCCGACGAAGGACGTCACGCTGAAGCCGATGCCCTGGGAGGCCCTGCCCCGGATCGCCGACTACGTGACGGAGGGCTTCAAAGCGGGCAAGTTCGATGCGGTCGGGGTGACGGAGCCCCAGCAAGTCATCCTGCGCGAGAAGCAGATCGCCAAGGTGCTGTTCTCGCAAACGTACCAGGCGCCATACAACCAGGAGTACTGCTGCTTCTTCGGCATCAGGCGCGAGATCGTCGACCGCCACCCGGACAAAGCGGCCGCCATCGCCCGCGCTTTCCGGCGAGCCAGGCAGTGGGTTGCCGAGAACCCGGCGCGGGCGGTGATCACGACCCAGGCGGCGGGTTACTATCCGGCCGCGTTGCCCGTCCAGGCCTCGGCGAGCGCCGCGACCGCCCTCGGGTTCGACCGGAAGGCGGATGTCGCCCTGATTCTGGAGCGGGCGTTCAAGGATCGGATCGAGGCGGGGCTGATCAAGACGGAGAAGAGCCCGGCCGACTTGGTGCGCCTACACTACCGCAAGCTGGAGTAAACGGGCTCGAGCGACAGCGGTCCAGTACAACCTCCGGATGATGGGCGCGGTTCCATCGGGTCAGGACGTCGGCGAGAGCGCCCTCGAGCGTCACTGGCGTTGCGCCCGATCCGGAGGACACCGCCGCCGCGCCGGGCAGCCCGAGTTGGCCATGAGGGAGATCCTGCCCGACTGAAGGCCTGAGAACGGAAAGGAGAGCCGCGTGATCTACGAGATCCGCACCTATCGCATCGCCCCCGGCAGCCTGGCCGAGGTGGAGAAGCTCTTTGGCGAGGCCTACGAGTACCGCAAGAAGTACTCCGAGCTGACTGCCTTCTGGCACACCGAGATCGGCCCCCTCAACGAGATCGTGCACGTGTGGGGCTATCGGGACCTGGCCGAGCGGGCGCGCATCCGCGGCGAGGCGGCCAAGGATCCCAACTGGCCGCCCAAGATCCGCGAGTTCATCCGCACGATGCGCTCGGAGATCGTGGTGCCGTTCGCGTTCCTGCCCGAGGTCCGGCCCGGCAAGGTCGGGCCGATCTTCGAGCTCCGCTACTACACGCTCAAGCCCGGCACGCTGCCCGACGTGGCCAGGGGGTGGGAAGCGAAGATCCCGGAGCGCACGAAGCTCTCCCCGGTGGTGCTGGCCGGCGGCGTCGAGTTCGGTAAGGCCAACGGGTTCGTCCACGTGTGGGCCTATTCGAGCCTCGACCAGCGCGCCAACGTCCGGGCCGAAGCGCTGCAGACCGGGGTCTGGCCGCCGCCGGGCGGGCGCGATCGGCTGCTGACGCAGGACAACAAGATCCTGCTGCCCGCCGCCTTCTCGCCGCTGCAGTAGCCGCTCACAGGTCGCGGGGCGCCGGCTGTTGGGTCGGCGCCCCGCGCGACGTCGCAAACGTGTCTCAGGTTCGGCTGGAGACCGCCGGCGCCTCGAACACGGGATTGTCGGTGCTATCCATCATCGACTCGTCGCCTTCCGTGGGGAGCTGCTCGGCGTAGTTCTGCGCCGCGTCGATGTCCCCTTCCCAGACCTCGCGCGGCAGCTCGTAGAGCACCTCGATGCCGTGGCCGTCGGGATCAGAGATGTACACGCTGTGGGTCATGCCATGGTTGACGCGACGATGGAACAACACGCCTTTGCTCCGGAGGAACGCGAGCTGCTTGAGCCACGACTCCCGATCCGGCCAACAGATCGCAACGTGGTTCAGCCCGACGCGGCCCGGCATCATGCTCCACGGCGGGTGCGCCTCGCCGGCGCCATCGCCCTTGGAGATCTCGGCCAGCGCCAGATCGTGGTGGGTCACCCGCCCTTGTGGATCGACACCGCTGTAGAAGCGCATCTTCGGCCGCTGCCGCCCGGGCTTCGGCTTGAGCTCGGCGACACACTGAAAGCCGATGATCTCGGTCCAGAACCGGTGCGAGGCTTCCAGGTCCCGCACGTTGAGCACGAGGTGGTTGATGCCGCGCGGTGTCTGGGCCTGGGATGGGGCGTTCGCCATGATGCCCTCCATGATGAGCTCGATCCGGGGCGACGGCCGCTCGCCGTGGCCCGCGTGCAGCGATTGTAGCGCAGCGCCCCGGCACGCGCCCCGCGAGCTGCGGATCGCCATCGACATTCGCGAGCGCCTGGCCGCCCTCGAAGCCCGCCGCCCGGCCTGACAAAACTCGGCAGTCCTGGACAGGCCGCTTCACCGGACCTCGCTCCCCCCGTCGCTGCGTCAGCCCGTCAACAGGCGTCCTGCCAGTCGTGCCATCGCGTCCGTCAGCCAGCTTGGTAGATGTGCCCGAGCCCGCAAGATCACGCGCCAAGACGAACCGGCGCGCTTGGTACTGGCATTGCTTCGGTGTCTCGCGGGTGCCGGCTCGCTTGCCGCCCCTGGAGGCGTGGCTGCCGTGACTCGCGCCGCGTCGCTCGCCGTTCCCGCGTTGCTCCTTTCGGTCGCCGCCGGACTGGCGGTGACGCGGACGATCCCCGAGTGGCTGGCCGTCGCCCTGCGGGCGGCGCCGCTGGCGGTGTTCGTGGGTGGCGCGCTGGCGGGGGTCCTCCTTCGACGCGGTTGGCTCGTCCTCGGGCTGGTCGTCCTCGCCCTCGCCGACCTCGCGCTCAGACACCTCGGCGATCCCGCCGTCTTCGGCGCCGTCGCGCTGCTGCTGCCGCTGAACCTCGGCGTCATCCCCTGGCTTGGCGAGGCGAGTCTTCTCACCGCGCGCGGCGCAGCGCCTCTCGGCGCGATCCTTCTGCAGGCCGGCGCCGTCGCGCTGCTCCAGCGCCCCGAGCTGGTCGCCGTCGCTGCATGGCTCGAGCGACCGCTCATCGCTTCGACCCAGACCACCTGGACGACCCTTCCGCAGCTCGCACTCGTGGCGTTCGCTGTTGCGCTCGGCCTGGTCCTGGCCCGCTCCCTGGTGGGCGGCCGGCCGCTCGCCGTGGGCGCGGCGTGGGCGTTGGTGGCATCGTTCCTCGCGCTCGACGGGGCCGGCAGCGGCCGGCCGGCAACTGTCCATCTCGTCATCGCCGGACTGCTGCTCGTCGCCGGTGCCGCACTGGAGCCACAACGCGTCGCCTATCTCGATCGTGTGACCGGCCTACCCGGTCGCCTCGCCCTGAACGAGGCGCTTCGGCGGCTGCCGCGACGCTACGCTCTGGCCAGCGTGGAGATCGACGAGTTCCGGGCGTTCCGTGAGGAAAACGGCGTCGAAGCCACCCTTCGCATGCTGCGACTCGTCGCCGGGGCGCTCGCCAAGGTCGGCGGAGGCGGCATCGCGTTCTACTGTGAGGGGCACACATTCGCCGTCGTCATCCGGCGGACGTCGGCGGCGGTGGCCGCCCGCCATCTAGACGTGGTCCGGCGCGCCGTCGAGCGGGCGACCCTCGACATTCGCGTGCCCGAGCGGCCGCGCCCGAGTCAGCCCGATCGACCGGGCCCGAGCCGGCCCGCGCGCGCGAAAGCCGGCGAACGGACGGTCGCGGTGACGATCAGCGCCGGCGTCGCCGAGCCCGAACGGCGCGGCGCCGATCCCCACCAGGTGCTGCTCGCCGCCGGGCGCGCGCTGGATCGGGCCAAGGAGGCGGGTTTGAACCGCGTCGTCGCAGAAAAGCCGCAGAGCCCCAGCGCGGTCTAGGCGCCGCCCTTCTTCCCCACCCGCGGCGCGAACGCCGGCATTATCTCGCGGGCGAACCAGGTGAGCTGCTCCAGCATCACGGCCTTCGGTGTGCCCATGCTGGGGCTCACGTTCACGTACTCGAGACCCGGGTACTTGTCCTGGAGGCTCTTGAAGTAAGCGACCAACTCCTCGGGCGAGCCGCAGAACCAGGCATCCGTCTTGGCGAAGTCAGCCACGGTGGGGATGCCCGCGGCCCCCCAGCCGCCCCGCCGGGCGGCGGCGCGCACCTGCGCCTCGTTGAGCCCGGGCACGAAGCCCAGTGGCGCGAACATCTTGACGTGCTCCTCGTAGAATGGCGTCACCTCGGTGATCGCCTTCTCTCGTGTCTCGGCCAGGTAGAAGAAGATGCCGAGGCAGAGGTCCTGGCCAGCCGCCAGGTCGATGCCGGCGCGGGCGGCCGCGTCGCGGTAGCCCTGAATCGGCTTCTCGGCCATGGTGGCGGCGCCACCGCCGATGATGCCCTTGATGCGGTGCTTGATCATGAAGTCGAGGCCCCGGGCACTCGCGCTGACGATGGGCTGCCAGCACTCCACCGGACGGCGGAGCGGGCGCGGCACCAGCGTGATCTCGGACAGCTCGTAGCCACGATAGGGGACCGCCGGCGGCAGCGTGTAGTGCTTGCCGTGGTGCGCGAAGGACTCTTTGTTGAAGGCCTTCATGATGATGTCGACTTGCTCCTCGAAGATCTCCCGGTTGGCCTCGGCGTCAAGCATCGGGCCGCCGAGCGTTTCCACCTCGCGCGTGTGGTAGCCGCGGCCCACGCCGAAGATGACGCGCCCCCCGGTGAGGATGTCGGCCATGGCGAAGTCCTCGGCCAGCCTGAGCGGGTGCCACATGGGCGTGATGTTGAACCCGCAGCCGAAGCGGAGCCGCTTCGTCAGGTGGGCCAGGTGCACCGAGTGCATGAGCAGATTGGGATCGCACTCATACCCCTCGTGCTGGAAGTGGTGCTCGGCGAGCCACAGCGCGTAATAGCCCAGGTCGTCCATGGCCCGAGCCAGGGCCTCGGTCTTCTCGAACACCGAGGCCAGGTGCTCGGTGGAGTACCGGCGCTCGTTGGCCGGCGTCGCCTGCTGCCCCAGGTCTCCCAGATCCACGTGTCCCGCGTAGAGCGACGAGAACTTGGTGATCATGCCCGGCCCTGTCCTCCTCCGTCGGCGCGGGCCAGCGACCCGCGAGGCACTCTATGTACCATGCGGCAGGCGCGAGGGCGAGGGCCTGCGGCGACGAACGAGCACCGATCGAGGTACACTGTCGGCGCCATGTCGGATGACGCCCCCAAGACCGCCTTCGAGCTGGCCATGGAGCGGCTCCGCCGGAAGGACTCGGAGGCGGGCGCCGAGGAGCGCCCACTGGCCGACAAGGATAAGGCGGCGATCGCCGAGGTACGCAAGGTCTACGAAGCGAAGCTGGCCGAGCGCGAGATCCTCCACCAACACGCCCTGCGTCAGGCGAAGAGCCACGAGGAGGTCGCGAAGCTCGGTGAGGAGCTGGCCCGCGATCGCGAGCGCCTGGCCAGCGAGCGCGACCGCAAGATCGCCGAGATCCGCCAGAGCCCCAGAACCTAGCGCCGATTCCGAGGACTCCTCCCCGCCTGCATGAAGGCCGCAGGCGCAGGTGCGCCTTGACATCATCGGCGCGGCGGGCGCACAGTCTCGCCACCTTCCAATCATCCCACCTGAAGAGGAGGAACCAGCATGCGCCACCGATCCTCGATTCTCGCGCTCCTGTTGGGGATGGTCCTCGCGACCGCCGTGTCGATGCCGGTCCCGGCGCAGACCCAGACGGTGCTCGGGTTCAACAACGAGAGCCGCACGGTGCTCGCGCTGCGGGTCGGTGAGGCCGGGCTGCAGAAGTGGGTGCCCGCGCCCTGGCAGGTCAACCCGGTGGCTTCCGGCCCGTTCAAGGACGCCAACGTCAACCTTGTCTTCATCAACCCGTGGCTGACCCAGGACGCCGAAGGCAAGCCGACCGCGGTGCCGATCAACCGCCGGGTGGCGATGGCGATCCCCGCCAAGAACCAGCAGACGGGCGAGGCCACGACCCTGGTCGCCCGCATCTATGTGTCCGACACGCAGGCGCTGCCCGGCCCGTACAAGAACTCCGTCGGCGTCACCACCGTCCGCTTCGAGCAGACACTGAAGGGCACCGGTGTCGAGCCCGCCTCGGGCAGCGAGGTGTGGGAAATGCGTAACGGTGGCGGGACGATCGAACTGCGCCTGCAGTACCAGCGTGGGGTGCCGACTCGGTCCAAGCCAGAGACCAAGCCGCGCTCGGCAGCCGACCCGACGATTCTCCGCCTCTACCGGGTCGACCAGGGCATTGACGTGGTGCGAAGCGTTCCCGAGCGGATCGACCGGGTGCAGGCCTACTCGCTCCGGGTGACGGTGCCCGAGCTGCGCCCGCTGTTCGACGGTAGCGAGCAGGTAATCGGCATCGGTCTGGTGCCGTGGTACCTGCGGCAGGTCGCTGAGCCGTAAACGCCGCCGTCTCGTCGGGCCCAGGAGGCGCCGGGGCAACACGGGCTCTTTCCTAGCTGCCGGCGCCTCCTACTCGCCCGCCGGCATGTATGGATACCGGAAGTCCGTCGGCGGCACGAACGTCTCCTTGATCTCTTACAGGCGCCGGGCGATCTCGGCGCGGACGACGTCGCGGAGCCGCACCATCTCCCTCCAGCCGCCGTCCTCCGGTCTGATCGGGCTGCCGATCGAGATCGTGATCGGCCCCGGCCGGAGCAGCCGCTCGTCGCCGGGCAGGATCTCCCGCGTGCCGCGCATGGCGATCGGGATCACCGGGCACCGCGTCTCCACGGCGGCCTTGAACGCGCCGAGCTTGAACGGGAGCAGCTGCGGCTGGCGGACAAAGGTCCCTTCGGGAAAGAACAGCAGCGACGCGCCCGTCCGGAGGACCGCCGTCACGCGCTCGGCGTCGGCCACGCCCCGGGAGAGATCGGTCCGCTCGACCGTGAGGTGGCCGGCCTTCCGGATCACCGTCTTGATCAATGGGGTCGTGACGAGCTCCCGCTTGGCGATGAAGCGGACGTTCTTGGGCAGGGCCGCCGCCAGCGCGATGGCATCGATGTAACTCGCGTGGTTTGCGGCGAGTACCGCCGGGCCCGTCGGCGGCAGGTTCTCCAGCCCCTCCACGCGCAGAGGGCATCCGCTGAGAAGGAGCACGAGGCGGCACCAGGCGCGCACGAGCCAGGCGACGGCGCGGCCGGCCGGAAGCAGAACGACATTGGCCCAGAGCGCCGGCAGGGTGAGGGCCAGCAAGAGCCCCACGTAACCCGTGTAGCCCAGTGTGAGCCCGCCGGCGACCAGGCGGCGCCCCCTCGCCCAGAGATCTCCAGCCATGAGCCGGGCCCATTGCGTCCAGGCCGAAGGGCGAATCTCAAGCTGGCCGCCGAGGTAGGCCTCGCGCGTGGCGCTCCGGCGCACCTTGCCGCTCGAGGTCTTCAGCACGGCACCCGGCCCCGAGATCACCACCGTGTCCGGCGGCATCCCCAGGACATCGACGACTCGCTCGAGCACCGCGGCCTGAAGGCGCGCCCGCGCCTCCTGCGTCGTCTGCCGGCTCTCGGCGACGACGACCAGGCGCTCCGTCCCGGTTTCCGGTTCGGCGACGCCGAAGGCGGCGACGCAGCCTTTGCGGATCCCGGGGACGTCGCCGACCACCTCTTCTATCTCCTGGGGGTAGAGGTTGCGGCCGCCCTTGATGATCAGGTCCTTCCGCCGGCTGGTGACGAACAGCTCGCCTTCGGCCAGGTAGCCGAGATCGCCCGAGTCCATCCAGCCGTCCTGGAGGACAGCCCGGGTCGCCTCCGGGTTCCGGAAGTATCCCGCCGTGACCGAGGGGCCCGTGAACTGCACGCGTCCCTCGACCCGCTCGCCCATCGGCCGGCCTTCCGCATCGACGATCCGCACCGCGTGCTCCGGCAGCGCACGGCCGCACGAGACGAAGCGCAGCGGGGTCGGGTCATCAGGAGACGCGGGGCGCGCCGCGCCGGAGCGCTCGAAGGCCTCCCGGGCCACGCGCTCCACCCACGGGCCGCGCGCCAGGGGCGGCACGGTCAGGGCCGCCGCGGACTCGGCCAGGCCGTACACCGGGCACATCGCCTCGGCCCTGAAGCCGTAGGGCGAGAACCGGCGGGTGAAGCGCTCCATCGTCTCCGGGCTCACCGGCTCGGCGCCGTTGAACGCCGCCCGCCAGGCGCTGAGATCGAGGCCGCGGATCTCCTCATCGGAGACCTTCCGCACGCAGAGCTCGAAGGCGAAGTTCGGGGCGGCCGACAGGGTGCCGCGGTGGGCGTGAAGCGCCCAGAGCCAGCGCGCCGGGCGCGAGAGGAACGCCAGCGGGGAAAGGATCACGATCGGGATGCCGAAGGAGAGCGCCGCCAGCCACGAGCCGATCAGCCCCATGTCGTGATAGAGGGGAAGCCAGCTCACGCCGACGTCGTCGGGGCCGAGCACGATCCCTCGGGCGATCGCGCGGATGTTGGCCATGATGTTGGCGTGAGAGAGAAGCACCCCCTTCGGCTCGCCCGTGCTCCCCGAGGTGTACTGGATCAGCGCCGGATCCTCGCGGACCAGGCGGATCGCTGGGGCCTCGGCGCCCGGCACCGCGAGGCGCTCTACCACCGTCACGCCGCCAAGCGACGGCACCTGCGCCGCGAGCGCCCCCGCCACGCGCTCGACCTGCCGGAACGTGATGAGTAGGCGCGCTTCGGCGTTCTTCAGAATTCGGGCGTGGCGGCGGGCATACTCCTCGAGACGGTCGAGGCGGGCCGGAGGATAGATCGGCACCGGCACGCCGCCGGCGAGGAGCGTGCCGAAGAAGGCATAGAAGAAATCCTCCTCGGTCTTGAGCATGAGCCCGACCGCGTCCCCCCGCCGGAGCCCTCGCGCAGAGAGACCGGCGGCGACCGCCACCGCCCGCGCGCGGAGCTCTCCGTAGGTGATCGGCCGCTCGCGCCCGTCTCCCTCCTGGAGGAACATGTGAACGCGCCCCGGGTCGGCCTCGGCCTGCCAGCGCAGGACGTCGACGAGAGTGCGGAGCGAGGCGGGGGCGGGCGTCCCCGGGGCGGGTGGCACCGGCGGCTCGACCACGACCGGCAGGGTCGAGGTCCCGGCCGAGCGAATCGCCTCGGCGATCGCCCGGGGAGTCTCCGCCTCCTCCATGGTGGCATCGGGCAAGAGAACGCCGAACGCCTGCTGGAGCCGGAGGAGCAGCTCGACGCGCTCCAGGCTGCCCAGGCCGAGGTCGCGGTCGAGGGACGCGTCGATGGTGACGGCGGGGCGCGGCGACGTCCCCCGCAGCTCGCTCACCAGATCCTCGACGATGTCGAGGACCGTGCCCTCGATCGTCCGCGGGTCGCTCACGCCTCGACGAGAATCCGCGTGTCGGTCGCCTCGACGCCGGGCGCACGCTGGATTTTCTGGAGGATAAGCTGCCCCAGAGCCTTGTGGTTCGGCGCCTCGACAAAGGCGATCACGTCGGGGCGGCCCCAACAGGCGTGCGCCGACTTGACCCCCTCGATCTTGGCGATGGCCTTCGCCGACTCTTCCACCTTGCCGGGCGTGGCATAGACGAACACGTACGCCTGCGTCGCCATAGCTTTACCTCCTTCACGGGCTCCGAACGGCCGGCATGACCTCCCGGGCGAAGCGTTCGATCTGCTCGCGACGTTCGGGCCAGCGCGGCACCATGAACTGCAGCGCCATGTGCTCCACGCCGATCTTCCCGTACGCCCGGAGCGCGACCGCAAGCTGCTCGGGGCTGCCCATGAGACGATCCTCCTCCTGCGCCACCGGCTCCGGCGTCAGCTCGATCGGCAGACAACACGAGAGCCGGATCCCCTCGGGATCGCGCCCGGCCTCCCGGGCCCAGCGCCGGACGTTGTCGAACCGGGCGGCCAGCTCGCGCGGCGTGATCCTCACGAAGTACGGAAACCAGGCGTCGCCGTAGCGCGCGGCACGCCGCTGAGCGCGCGCCCCCTCACCGCCGACCCAGATGGGGATGCGGGGCTGCTGCAGCGGCTTCGGGGAAAAGCCCACCTCGCGGAAGCGATAGTACCGTCCGGCGAAGCTCGGCTTGTCTTCTCCCCAGAGCCGGGTCAGGATCTCGAGCTGCTCATCGGCTGCGGCTCCGCGCTCCTTGAAGTTGACCCCCAGCGCGTCGAACTCCTCGACCATCCACCCCACACCTACGCCGAGGATCAGCCGGCCCCGCGAGAGGTGGTCGATCGTCGTGGCGATCTTGGCCCAGTGCAGCGGATGGCGATAGGGCATCACCAGCACGCTCATGCCGAGCTCGATCCGCTCGGTGCCGGCAGCGAGATAAGCCAGGCACGTCAGCGGCTCGAGGAACGGCAGATCGGGCGGGACAATGAAGCGCTGGTCCGTGCTGTAGGGGTACGGGGTGTCGATCCGCCAGGGCGTGACGATCCGGTCAGCCGCCCAGACCGACGCGTAACCCAGGGCCTCGGCGCTGCGCGAGGCCTCCATGAGCACCCCGCTGGCCGCCCGGCCCGAGATCGGGAGGAAGACGCCGAACTTCATGGCCCGACAAACATTACCCCGGACGACGGATCGAAAGCTACGGGTGCCGGGACGATCCCGACGCTTTGCCCTAACCTGCCCCGTCGCGGATCGCGGCTCGAATGTCCTCGCTACCCACCAACACCCCTACTCCCCAGGCTGCATGTATGGATACCGGAAGTCCGTCGGCGGGACGAACGTCTCTTTGATCGCCCGCGGGCTCACCCAACGCAGCAAGTTCAGCACGCTGCCCGCCTTGTCGTTGGTGCCCGAGGCCCTCGCGCCGCCGAAGGGCTGCTGGCCCACGACGGCGCCCGTCGGCTTGTCGTTGATATAAAAGTTGCCGGCCGCGTGCGTGAGCACCTCGGTCATGCGGACAATCTCTGAACGGTCACGCGCGAAGACGGCGCCGGTCAGGGCGTAGGGTGAGCCGCGGTCGCAGATGGCCAGCGCCTCGTCGAGGTCCCGTTCCTGGTAGACCCACACCGTCAGCACCGGCCCGAAGATCTCCTCGACCATCACTTTGAGCTCGGGCTTCTTGGCGAGAATCACCGTCGGCTCGATGAACCAGCCCTTGCCGTCGTCCGCGCCGCCGCCCACCAGGATCTCGCAGTCCGGCGACTGGCGGGCCCAGTCGAGGTAGCCCCTGATGTTGGAGAATGCGGTGCGGTCGATGACCGCGCCCATGAAGTTGGTGAAGTCGCGGACGTCGCCCATCTTGATCTGGCTCACCTGCTCGCGCAGGATCTTCTCCACCGGCGGCCACAGCGAGGCCGGGACGAACGCGCGCGAGGCCGCCGAGCACTTCTGCCCCTGGTACTCGAAGGCGCCGCGCGTGAGCGCGGTGGCCAGCGCCGCGACATCGGCCGAGGGATGGGCGAAGACGAAGTCCTTGCCGCCCGTCTCCCCGACGATTCGAGGGTAGGAACGATATCGGCGGACGTTGCGGCCGACCGTCTCCCACATCGCCTGGAAGGTCCCCGTCGAGCCCGTGAAGTGGATGCCGGCCAGATCGGGCGAGCCGAGCGCCGGGTCACCGACCTCGGCGCCGGCGCCCGGCACCATATTGATGACGCCGGGCGGCAGCCCCGCAGCCTCCAGCAGCTCCATGATGTAGTGCGCCGAGACGATCGCCGAGGAGGCCGGCTTCCAGACGACCGTGTTGCCCATGATGGCGGGCGCCGTCGGCAGGTTGCCGCCGATCGCCGTGAAGTTGAACGGCGTCACCGCGAAGACGAACCCCTCCAGCGGCCGGTGCTCGAGCCGGTTCCACACGCCCGGCGCCGAGAGCGGCTGCTGCCGGTAGATCTCCTCGACGAAGTGGACGTTGAAGCGCCAGAAATCGATCAGCTCGCAAGCCGAGTCGATCTCCGCCTGGTGGGCGGTCTTCGACTGCCCGAGCATCGTCGCCGCGTTGAGCACCTGCCGCCAGGGCCCGGCCAGCAGGTCGGCCGCCTTGAGGAAGATCGCCGCACGATCTTCCCAGGTCATCCGCGACCACGTCCGGTAACCCGCGTGGGCCGCCTCGATCGCCTGCCCGACCTCTCGCGCCCCGGCCTTGTGCCAGGTGGCCAGCACGTGGCGGTGGTCGTGGGGCATCGTGGCCTCGGCGACCTTGCCGGTCTTGACCGCCTTGCCGCCGATCCGCGGGGTGATCTCGATGACCTCGCTGGCCATCTTCTGAAGCTGAGCCTTGAGCGCCGCCCGCTCCGGCGTGCCGGGCGCGTAGGTGAGGTTGGGCTCGTTCCTGGGAGTGGGGACGCTGAACAGCGCGTTCGCCATGACCGGCACCTCCTCGCGTTTGATTCTACGCCCGGGGTTGCGACGTGCGAGAAGATTGAGGCATGGCGCTCACCGAGTTGCCGCTGCACCTCCCCGGCCGGCTCTACCGCTGCGCCATGCCCTTCAGCGAGTACGACCGTGCCGGTCTGCTGCTGGACCACTTCCAGCTGAATGACGTCTCGCTGGTCGTCATCCTGGCCGAACGGTCGGAGTGCTTGAGCGCCGCCCGCGGCGACCTGATAGAAGTCTATCGCCGCGAAGGCCTGGAAGTGATCCACCTGCCGATCCGCGACTTCACCGCCGGCAACGGCGAGCCGATCCAGCCCTACGTCCGCCGGGTCCTGGACACCCTCCGCGCCGGCCGCCACGTCGCCATCCACTGCCATGCCGGCAAGGGCCGAACGGGGATGTTCGCCGCGTGCCTGGCCCGCGAGGTGCTAGGGCTCTCGGGCGACGAGGCGATCGCGTGGATCCGCGGGCTGGTCCCGGGCGCGGTGGAAACGCGAGGGCAGGAGGAGCTGATTCGAAGCTATCTGGTCGCTAGAGGTTCGCGAGAGAGCGGAGGCGAGGATCGAGCTCGTCGCGGAGGGCGTCGCCCACCAGGTTGACGGCCACGACCGTCAGCATGATGCAGAACCCCGGGACCGACGAAATCCACCAGGCCCGCAGCAGGTAGCTCCGGCCGTTGCTGAGGTCGATCCCCCACTCAGGGATGGGCGGCCGTGGCCCCAGCCCGAGAAAGCTGAGCGAGGCGCCCAGGATGATCGACCACGCGATGGCGACCGTCGAGAGGACGATCAAGGGCGCCAGCACGTTGGGCAGCACGTGCCGCAGGGCCAGACGCCCCTGACTGCAGCCGAGCGCGCGGGCCGCTTCGACGTAGACGTTTTCCTTCACCGAGAGCACGTCGCCCCGCACCAGGCGGACGAAGGCGGGGACGAGCGAGACGCCGACCGCCACCATCACGTTCACCGTCCCCTGACCGAGCACGGCCACGACCACCAGCGCCATCAGGATGCTGGGGAACGCCATCATGATGTCGATCAGCCTCATGGACAGGAGATCGGTCCAGCCTCCGACGACTCCGCTCAGCAGTCCAAGCACGATCCCGACCGCCAGGGCGATCGCCACGGCCCCCAGCCCGGTCAGGAGCGACAGGCGCGCCCCGACGATCACGCGGCTCAGGATGTCGCGGCCGTACTGGTCTGTCCCCAGGGGGTGGGCGACACCCGGTCGCGTCAGGGCTTCGGCCGGATTGACCTTGATCGGGTCGTAGGGCGCCAGCCACGGGGCGAGAAGGGCGACGACGCTTATGACGACGACGATTGCCAGCCCGACGAGCGCGGCCTTGCGACGCCGGAGCAGTCGCACGAGCACGCTACCGCTCCCCGGCCTCGCGGTGGCGGATGCGCGGATCGACCACCGAGTACGAGAGATCCACGAGGAGGTTGACGACCACGTACCCCAGCGCACTCACCAGCACCACGCCCTGGATGAGCGGGTAGTCCTTGTCGAGGACGGCCGTGACGGCGAGCCGCCCCATCCCCTGCCGCGAGAACACCGTCTCGACGATGATCGCCCCCGCCAGGAGGTTGCCGAGCTGAACCCCGATGATCGTGGTCACCGGGATGAGGGCATTGCCGAGCGCGTGCTTCAGGACGACCGGCCGCTCCGACAAGCCCTTCGCCCGGGCGGTGACGATGTAGTTGTTGCCGAGCACCTCGAGCAGGCTCGACCGGACGAGGCGCGCGATCACCGCAGAGTAGTTGAGGCCGATGGTGGCGGCCGGCAGCACGAGGCGGCTCAGCCCGCCCTGCCCCGTTGCCGGCAGCCAGCCGAGCTGGAGGGAGAAGATCAGAATCAGGAGGAGCCCCAGCCAGAAGCTCGGCATGGACACGCCGCCGAGGGCCATCAGCATGGCCAGGCGATCGATCCAGGTGTTGTGGCGTACGGCGGCCATCACGCCGAGGGCCAGCCCGATGATCGCCGCGATGAGAATCGCCGTCCCCGCGAGCTGCAGCGTGGCGGGGAGCTGATCGGCGATCTCGTCGATGACCGGGCGTCTCGAGAAGATGGAGCGCCCGAAGTCCCCGGTGGCCGCCCGCCCCAGGAAGCGCAGATACTGGACGACCAGCGGGTCCTCCAGGCGCAACTGGGCCCGCAGCTCCGCCACCTGCTCGGGCGTGGCGTTGGCGCCGCTCAGGATGGCCAGGACGGGATCCCCGGGGAGCAGATGGACGATGGAGAACACGACCACGGACACCCCGAAGACCACCGGCACAGCCAGGAGGAGCCGTCGCCGGACGTACGTCAGCATCCGGAACGAGCGCGCGGGGCGCCGGCGCGCGCTACCTGGCCAGGTTCACGTCGTAGAGGATCGGGAACGTCACGACGTTGAACCCGTAGTCCCGGACCTCCTTGCGGACCCCGACGATGGTCACCTGGTCGACGAGCGGGATGCCCGCTCCTGTCTCGAGGAGCATCCGCTGGATCTTCCGGTACAGCTCCATGCGCGGGCCCTCGTCGGTCATCGCGGCCGCCTGGTCCAGCAGCTTGTCGATCTCCGGGTCGGACAGCCGCCCCGGGTTGAAGGCATGCAGCCGGCTCGTGTGGAAGTTGGTCGTCAGGATCGACGGGTCGGGGAACCACCAGTTCAGCTCTCCGACGTTGTTCTCGTTCTTGCGCCACCCCTCGTACATCTGCACGCGCGGCTGCTCGCGGAGCTGCATGTCGATGCCGACCTCACGGGCCATGCCCTGGATGAGCGGCGCCATCTCCTCGTAGCCGTTGTTGGTGCCGAAGATCCACAGGATCTCCAGCCGCTTGCCGTCCTTCATCCGGATCCCATCGGGGCCCGGACGCCAGCCGGCCTCGTCGAGGACCTTCTTCGCCCGGGCTGGGTCGTAGGGAAACAGCTCCGCCGCCAGCGGCGCAAAGCCCGGCGTGGTCGGCTGGAGGAGAGACGCCGCCGCCTTGCTCTGGCCATGGAAGACGACGCGCACGATGGCGTCTTTGCTGATCGCGTGATGCAGGGCGCGCCGCACCGCCGGATCGTTCGTCGGTGGCTTCTGCACGTTCGGGTAGATTGCCCACGGGGTCCCGGCGGGCACGCCGCGTAGGATGCGGATATCGGGGTTCCGCTCGAACCCGGCCACGTCGGCGTAGGAAAGGTCCTCCGCGATCTGGACTTCGCCGGTCTGGAGCACGGCCGTGCGCGTCGTCGCCTCGGGCACGAACCGCCACACGATCTCGTCGAGATGGGCGGCTCCGCGGTGCCTGGCGGTGCCGGGCCCCCAGGTGTAGTCGGGGTTGCGGACCAGCGTCACGTGGCTCTTGGGCACCCACTCCTTGACCATGAAGGGACCGGCCCCGATGGGCTGTCGCCCGAAGTCCTGCCCCATCTTGCCGGCGGCGGTGGGCGATACCGGCCCGAGCGGCGACAGACCGGCCATGCGCAGGAACGGCGCATAGGGCTGCTTGAAGCGGACCCGCACGGTGTGGGCATCGATGACGTCCGCCCCCTCGTACGGACCGAGAAAGGCGCGGGCCACGCCCGGGGCTCCCAGCGGCTCCTGGATCCGGTCGAACGTGAACTTGACGGCGGCGGCATCGAGCGGCGTGCCGTCGTGGAACTTCACGGCCTTGCGGAGCCGAAGCGTATAGCTCTTACCGTCCTTCGAGACGTCCCACGACTCGGCCAGCCCGGGGTGGACCTTGCCGTCCTGGGAACTGATGACGGTCAGCGTGTCCATGAACTGGATCAGGATCTTCCGGGTCGCCGCGCGGTTGGTGATGTGAGGATCGAGCGTGTCGATGTCCTGCCGGGCCGCGAACAGGATCTTTCCGCCTGGCTTGGCCTGGCCGTCGGCCAGCGCCGGCAGCAGGAGCGCCGTCGCTCCGAAGGCCAGGGTGATGAGCCACGTCACGAGTCGCATCGTTCCCTCCTCGCTCAACCGCACAGCCGGTACGTTGCGTAGGCGATCGCCCGGGCAGCGACGACGAGATCCTCGAGCGGGACGCGCTCGTCGGGCGTCGGCCACTCCTTGTAGATCCTGATGTCCCCCGCGCCATACTGGACGGTCGGCATACCCGCCGCGTTCAGGATGTTACCGTCGCCGACGTTGCCGAGGCGCCCCCAGCCCCCCACGACGGCATCCTGGCCCGACCCGAGGCGGTGACCTTCGGCGAGCGCCGTCACCAGCGGATGGTCGCGCGGAACGTCCATCGGGTCCTGGAACCACCCGTCCTCGGGGCCGTTGGCCGGAATCGTCACCTCGCAGTCGAGCGTCGGGTGATCCTTTTTGATCCCGGCCAAGAGGCGGTCGACGTCGGCCCGGACGCTCTGGAGCGTCTGCCCCGGCACGGTCCGGATCTGAAAGACCATGTCGCACTCCCGGCTCGACATGCCGGTGTAGTTCGGCTGGTAGTAGTGCTCCTTGTGCATGGTGTCGAAGGTGTGGGTCGGGAACCCGGGTAGCTCGGGATGGGGCGTGTAGGTCAACCATCCATCGACGGGGATCGGCTCCAGGCTCGGTCCGATGCGCTGGATGATCTCGCACTGCTGCTCGATCGGGTTCTGGTAGCGTGCTTTCGCCTCGCGGCTGTAGCGGAAGAAGAGCTCGGGACTGCGGGTCCGGATGCGCACCATCACGATGCCCACGCAGACGGTGGCGATGGTGAGAGCGGAGTGCTCCATGTTGATGCCGAGATCCGCTCGCACGCCTTTCGTCATCAGGGCGCGGGTGCCGGCCCCGCCCATCTTGTGGGCGACCACCGGGCACACGAGGACATCGCCGCGCAGCCGGATCCCAGCCTTGACGATCGCCTCCACACCGCAGATGGCCGCCACCACGCCGCCCTTATCGTCGTGGGCCCCCATGCCCCAGACCCAGCCGTCCTCGAACTTCGCGCCGTAGGGATCGACGGACCAGCCGCTCATCTCCACGCCGGGGTCCATGTGGCCGTTGAGCATGAGGCTTGGTCCGCCGCCGGTGCCCCTGAGCCGCCCGATCGGCTGTCGCGTGCGCTGGCCAGGTTTGGCCGGGTGGGTGACCTCCATCATCTCGACGCTCAGGCCGACGTCGGACATGTAGTTCGCCAGGTGGTCGGCCAGCGGTCCTTCCTCGAAGGTGGAGCTGGGAATGCGGATGGCCGCCTGCTCGAGGGCCAGCACCTGCTGGTCGCTGATCCGCGCGAGAATCTTCTCCCGGTCGCCGTCCCGGGCCATCGGCGCCCCCTACTCGATCACGAACATCTGATCGGTCGAGAACTTGTCCGAGATCAACGTGGGGCCCTTGGCGCCGACGACGACCATGTCCTGGATGTGCCAGTAGTCCTTGTGGGGCTCCAGCGCCAGCACCATGCCCTCTTCGAGCACGACCTCGCTGCCGCGCGCCAGCACCGGCTCCTGCTGGTGCCACCAGCAGCCCACCCCATGCCCGACCAGCGAGGTGGTGTAGCTCCAGCCGTGCTTGGCGAATTCTTTCACGACGAACTCGTAGATGTCCCCCGCCCGCACCCCGGGCCGGCAGTGATCGATCGTCATCCGATAGATGGCTCGAGTGATCTCGTACTCGCGCCGCTGCTGCGCGCTGGGCTGGCCGAGGACGGCGTTGCGCGACTGGTGGCCGGGGTAGCCGTCGACGTAGGCGACGTAGTCGGTGCGCACGACGTCGCCGCGGTGGAACACGGTGTCGCTCTCTCCGGCGTAGGGGATCAGGTTCGTCGACGAATTCAGGATGCCATGCGCCCAGTTGGCCCCGCGCCGGAGACAGCTCGCGATGATCCGGCTGTGCACCGCTCGCTCGGTCTCGCCCGGCCGAATCGTGGGGAACACCTCGAGGTAGGCGTCGTCGAGCAGGTCGGCGCCCTTCTTGAGGCGCGCGATCTCGCCGGCCGTCTTCACCCAGCGCACCTCGTCCATCAACCGGGCGCCGTCGACCATCTGGAGCTGCGGCAGGCTGCGCTGGACTTCCTCCCAGTGGGCGGCGCTGACGTAGTTCTTCTCGAAGCCGACGCGCTCGCCGGCGAGTCCCTCGGCCTTCAGCACCTGACCGAGCCGGTGGTACGGCGATTCCGTGTAGGCGTCGTAGACCTCCATCCTCTTGACCCAGGAGTCACGCCGGGTGAGCCCTTCGGCAATCTTGTTGAGGACGATGACCGGCTCACCGCGCCGGGGCCACAGCAGCAGCACGCCCCGAACCGAGTCGGGCAGATCGAGGTGGCGGGCGAGCGTGCCCGGATAGGCGAGCCCTGAGAGATAGGTGAAGTTCTGCCCCGAGCGCGCCACCACCGCGGCCAGCCGGTGGCGATCCATGATTTCGTGGAGGCGCGCGACGTTGGCGATGACTGCGCGACCGGACTCTGGCATGTCGGGCCTCACGTGAGTTCATGCATCAGCACCGCACGTCTCCGGGGCGAGGCCCGAATCTAGCCCGCCGCCGGAGACGATGTCAATCCGCGCGGCTGGTTCCGAACGATCCGCGCCCCGGCGACGAGGCTCCGGAGCTGGCCCACGGTCGCGGTCCGATCGCGCCTCTCCCTTGCTAGAATCCCGGGACCAGAGCGAGGGAGGGGGCCGATGGGTACCTGCGTCATCACCAACGTGAGGATCTTCGACGGCACCGGCCGCGAGCCGTTTCCCGGAGTCGTGCGGGTCGAGGGTACCCGCATCGCCGAGGTCACACCGGGGCCGGCCGGCCCCGCTCCCGCGGGCGCGACCAGGATCGACGGCGCCGGCGCCACCCTGATGCCGGGTCTCATCGAGCCGCATGCGCATCTGAGCTTCGCCGATGTGGTCTCCTACGAGCTCACCCAGCTGCCACCCGAGGAGCACATCCTCGCCACCGTGCGTAACGCGCGCACGATGCTCGACTGCGGCTATACGAGCGCGCTGTCGGCGGCGGCGGCCAAGCCTCGCCTGGACGTCGTCCTGCGCCGCGAGATCGACGCCGGCCGCGTGCCGGGGCCCCGGCTCCTCGCCAACGGCCCCGAGATCACGGTGACCGGCGGGCTCGGCGACACCAACCGGCTCCATCTGCCGTACCACGAGACGCCCACGTTCTGCTGGGTGGCCGACGGCCCCGATGGGATCCGCCGTGTGTGCCGCCTCCTCGCGCGCGAGGGCGTAGACCTCTTGAAGCTCAACCTCTCCGGCGACCTCGGCACCTCGAGCTGGGCGCCCGAGCAGACGCCCATGACCGACGCGGAGGTGACGGCGGCCATGGAGGTGGCGCGGGCGGGAGGCCTCCGGGTGTGCGCCCATTGCCGGAGCGCGGAGTCCGTCCTGATGGCGCTCCGTCACGGTATCGAGATCATCTACCACGCCAACTACGCTGATGAGCGGGCCCTCGACGCGCTGGAGACCGCGCGCGATCGCGTCTTCGTGGCCCCCGCCCTCGGTATCACCTACAACCTGAGCCAGGCAGCCGGCCAGTGGGGCGTCACCACCGAGCGGGCCCGGGGCTTCGAGCGCGAGCTGGCCATCTCCGTCGAGAGCGTCGGCCGCATGCGCCGGCGCGGCATCCGGGTGCTGCCCGGCGGCGACTACGGCTTCGCCTACACCCCGCACGGCACCTACGCCCGTGACCTCTGGCTCTTCGTCAAGATCCTGGGCTTCTCACCGATGGAGACGCTCGTCGCTGCCACCCGGCTCGGCGGCGAGATCATGGGACGGCCCGGCGAGCTGGGCGTCGTCCGCGCGGGTGCCCTCGCCGATCTCGTGCTGGTGGACGGCGACCCGCTCGCCGACATCGAGGTCCTCCAGGACCGCGGCGCGCTCCGCATGATCATGAAGGACGGCACCCTCCACAAAGCGCCGTGAGCCGCACCCGTCGATGGGCACGCTCAGGATCGGCATCGTCGGCTCGCGCTTCGCGGCGCACCTGCACCTCCTCGCCTACCGTCGCGTCCACGGCGTCGAGGCACGCCTGGCCGGCGTGACCTCCCCGACCGCCGATCGGCGGGAGGCCTTCGCCCGAGACAGCGGCGCGACGCCGTATCCGAGCCTCGCCGCCATGCTGCCGCACGTCGACGTCGTGGACATTTGCTCTCCGCCGGTGACGCACGAGGCGGTGGCGCTCGAGGCCATCGAGGCCGGCAAGCACGTCTTCGTCGAGAAGCCGTTCACCGGCGCGTTCGGGCCGCCGGACGGCCCGTTCGCCGGCAACCGCGCCGGCAAGGAAACGCTGCTGAAGGTCGCGCTGGCCAGCGCCGACCGCATCGTGCGCGCGGCGCGCCGCCACGGCGTCGTCCTGGCCTACGCCGAGAACTGGATCTATGCGCCGGCGATCCAGAAGGAGCGGGAGATCGTCGAGAAGACGGACGCTCAGATTCTCTGGATGCTGGGCGGCGAGTCCCACAGCGGCTCGCACTCGCCGGTGTACGGCATCTGGCGGCACGCGGGCGGCGGCTCGCTCGTGGGCAAGGGCTGCCACCCGCTGACGGCGTGCCTCTACCTCAAGCAGGTCGAGGGGCGCGCTCGCCAGGGACGGCCGATCCGGCCGGCCACGGTATCCGGCCGGGTCCACGAAATCACGCGCCTGCCTCGCTTTCGCGACCGTGGCTTCCTCCGCACCGACTACGAGGACATCGAGGACTACAGCCAGCTGCACCTCACCTTCGACGACGGCACGGTCGCCGACGTGTTCGCCACCGAGCTGGTGCTCGGCGGGGTGCACAACTGGCTCGAGGTGTTCGCCAACAATCACCGCACGACCTGCCGGCTCAACCCCGTGAACCTCCTCGACACCTTCAACCCCGAGGCCGGGCAGTTCCGCGACGTCTACGTCGTCGAGAAGATCGGGACCAAGGAAGGTTGGAGTCACCCCGCCGCCGACGAAGAGTGGCAGCAGGGCTTCTACGCCGAGATCCAGGACTTCGTCGAGTGCTGCGTCAGCGGCCGGCCCCCGCAGTCCGGTCCCCTCATCGCGCACGACACCGTCGCGACCCTGTATGCGGGGTACGTGTCGGCCGAGCGCCACGGGCAGGAGGTGCCGGTCCCCATCGCGATGCTCGACGACCTGGAACGGCGCCGATAACGACCGTGGACCGCCTCAGGTCCTTTCCGGCGCTGCGGAGCCAGGGTATGCTCGCGCCGGGATCGCGGGGGAACTACCGATGGTAGGCAGACAGGCCGTCGTAGTCGGGGCCGGCATGGGAGGACTGACGGCCGCGCGGGCGCTCGCGGACCACTTCGAGCGAGTGCTCGTGTTGGAACGTGATGTTCTGCCCCGGCAGGCAGCTGACCGGGTCGGTGTGCCCCAGGGCAAGCACGTCCATGCCTTGCTCGCGGGCGGCCAACGCGCGCTGTCTGAGCTGTTCCCGGACTTCGACCACGATCTGGCCAAGAGCGGCGCGGTCCCGTTCCGAGTCGGACTCGACGTTCGGATGGAACGGCCCGGCTATGATCCGTTTCCCCAGCGCGATCTCGGCTTTGATGCCTATGCCATGTCCCGGGCCCAGGTGGAATTCACCGCGCGACAGCGTGTGCACGCCTGCGCCAACGTCGAATTCCGTCAACACTGCCGCGTCGAGGCGTTGGTGGCGCGCTCGGATGGGACCGCGGTCACCGGAGTGCGGTGCGCGCAACGCACCGAGAAGAGCGAGTCGCTGGAGGCGGATCTCGTGGTGGATGCCTCAGGGCGTGGCACCCTCACGCTCGGCCGGCTCGAGGCGATCGGCCAGGCGGCGCCTGAAGAGGCCACCGTCGGCGTCGACCTGGCCTATACCAGCGCCATCTTCGCGATCCCTGACGACGCGCCACCGGACTGGAAGGGCGTGTTTTGCTTCCCCCGGGCCCCGGCCAGCGGCCGGGGTGCGCTGCTGTTGCCGCTGGAGGGTCGGCGCTGGATCGTCACCGTCGCGGGGCGACACGGCGAGAGGCCGCCCGGGGATGCGGACGGATTCATGGCCTTCGCGCAACAGTTGCGGACCCCCACGATCTACGACGCGATCAAACACGCCAAGCTCCTGGACGATGTCGTCCGCTTCGGGTTCCCGGCCAGCGCGTACCGGCACTACGAGCGACTGACGAGCTTTCCGCGGGGGCTGCTCCCGGTCGGCGATGCGGTGTGTCGGTTCAATCCCGTCTATGGCCAGGGAATGAGTGTGGCCGCGCAGGAGGCCCGAGCCCTCGGCCACCTGCTGGCGACGCGTGCGGCCGAGCGTGATCCACTGCACGGTCTGGCCCCCTCCTTCTTTGTCGAAGCCGCGGCGCTGATCGAGACTCCCTGGGCGGGTTCAGTCATCCCGGATTTCGTCTATCCGGACACACGCGGCGAACGTCCGCCGGACTTCGAGGTGGCGATCAAGTTCGGACTCGCCCTGACCAAGCTGGCGGCCCGCGATCCCGGAGTTCACCGCCTGGTCGCCGAGGTCCAGCACCTGCTCAAACCGCGGAGCGTCTACCTGGACCCCGAGCTCGTGCAGCGCGTCGTGGCCGTGATGACGGAAGGATAGGCACCATGAGTCACGTTCAGCACCGGATCGTGGAGACCAACGGCATCCGCATGCACATCGCCGAGCAGGGGGCGGGCCCGCTGATCGTCCTCTGTCACGGCTTCCCGGAGTCCTGGTATTCCTGGCGGCACCAGCTGCCGGCGCTGGCCAAAGCCGGGTTCCACGCGGTGGCGCCCGATATGCGCGGCTACGGCCAGACCGATGCTCCAGCCGAGATCGACCAGTACACGCTCCTGCACCTCGTCGGCGACATGATCGGCCTGCTCGACGCCCTCGGCGCGGAGTCGGCGGTGATCGCCGGCCATGACTGGGGCGCTCCCGTCGCCTGGCATGCCGCGCTGCTGCGTCCCGACCGCTTTCGTGCCGTCATCGGCCTGAGCGTCCCGTTCCGGCCGCGGGGGCCCGCGTGTCCGACCACCGTCATGCCCCAGACCGACGACGCACTGTTCTACCAGCTCTATTTCCAGACGCCAGGGGTGGCCGAGAAGGAGCTCGAGGGCGACGTCCGCCTCACCATCCGCCGCCTCCTGTACTGGGCCTCCGGTGACGGACCGGTGGGCGACCTGATCACGGGTAATCGTGATGCCGTCGGCATGGTGCCACGGCGGGGTGGCTTCCTCAGCGGCACGGTCGGCCCGAATGCGCTGCCGCCATGGCTTACCAAGGCCGACGTCGAGTTCTTCGCCGGGGAATTCGCGCGCACGGGATTTCGCGGGGGACTGAACTGGTACCGGAACATCGACCGCAACTGGGAGCTGCTGGCTCCGTTCGCCGGGGCACGCGTGACCGTCCCTGCGCTCTACGTCGCCGGCGATCGCGACCTCGTGGTGGCGTTTCGCGGCATGGATCAGCTCATCCCTCGCCTGTCGAAGTTCGTTCCCCATCTCCGAAAGACGCTCATGCTCCCCGGCTGCGGTCACTGGACTCAGCAGGAACGGCCCGAGGACGTCAATGCCGCGATCGTCGACTTCCTCGGGAGCCTGTAGGAGAACGAGTGGCCGGGCGCCCTTGATTTGCCGACCTTGAAGCCCAGCTTGGTCATGGGATGTCCTCTGGTGTACACAGCCGTCGCAGCGTAAGCGCCGCCTCGATGCTGTCGGTGAGGTAGTTCAGATCCAGCGGCTTTACCACGAAGTCGAAGGCACCCCGCGCGAGCCCTCGCCTGGCGATCTCGAGGTCGGTGATGACACCCACCATGATGACCATGGTATGGGGCGCCAGGGTGCGGATCGTCGGCAACGCCTCGAGCTCGGTGAGCCCGGCCGTGCCGATGTCGAGCAGCACGGCGTCGGGAGGGGACTCGACGATGGCGTCCAGGGCCGCGACGTCGTCAGGAGCCGCCATCGTCCGATACCCCTTCGGAGCCAGGAACTCCTCCAGCGTGTCCCGCACGTTATGGTCATCGGCGATGATGAGCACCCGCACCTCCGGCATCGCCATCCCTACCCTCGTCTCGACAGACGCCGTGGGCGACTCCCCACTGCTGGAGACTGGTCGCGGCCTCTCATGGCTCTCGAGCACCGCCACCAGGTCGGCCAGGACCACGGGCGTCGGGAGGGCATCATGCGCTCCGAGCTCCAGCGCCCGCCAGTAAACTTCGGTGTCCACCTCCTCACTCAGCGTCACTACCGCGATGGAGGGGGCCAGGGTCCGGATCCACCGGAGTGCCTCCAGGCCGCCGAGTCGGGGCATGTTCAGGTTCAGCACGACGGTCTCCGGCGGCGCGCGCTTGAGATGGAGGAAGGCCTCGACGCCGCTCGTCGCTTCGAAGACCGTGAAGCCGTGGAGGGCCAGATGCTCGGCCATGACCTCGCGAGCTTCCCCGTCGTCTTCCACCACGAGCACCGTCTTCGGGGCCGGTGTGCCGGCCATGCTTCCCTCCGGCCAGGGCGTCTTGTCCTGGGTCCCGCATACGCTGCTCCAGCCGGCCAGTCAAGACTCCTTGACCTCCGTCGGTCCCCGGCGATAGCGTTGGCGCGCTGTAGGGAGCGCATTGATTTCTCAACTCAGCCATCTCGAGGCGGACGTCACGTCGGGGCGCGTCGCCGGGCGCAACGCCGTGGCCGGATAGGGGCGCGTCTCGTGCGGATCATCGCGCATGTGGACATGGACGCGTTCTACGCCGCCGTCGAGGAGCGCTACAACCCCCAGCTCCGTGACCGGCCGGTGGTCGTCGGCGCCGACCCGAAGGACGGGCACGGCCGAGGTGTGGTGACGGCCGCGAACTATGCCGCCCGGAAGTACGGCATCAGGTCCGCCATGCCGATCACCCGGGCCTGGCGGTTCGCGCAGGCGGCCCAGCGTCGGGGCGAGCCCGCGACCATCTTCGTCGAGGGCAATCACAAGCTCTACGGGGAGGTCTCCGAGCGCATCATGGCGTTCCTGGGCCAGAGCGCCGACGTGTTCGAGGAGGCCAGCATCGACGAGGCCTACCTGGACCTCTCGTCGCTCGGCAGCTTCGAGGCGGCGACCGAGCGCGCCCTCACGCTGAAGCGCGAGATCGTCGCCCGCGAAGGGCTCACCTGCACCGTCGGCATCGCGCCCAACAAGCTCGTGGCCAAGATCGCCTCGGACTTCAAGAAGCCGGACGGCCTGACCGTGGTGCCGCCGGAGGAGGTCCAGGCCTTCCTCGACCCGCTCCCGATCCGTGTCATCCCCGGCATCGGGCCCAAGACGGAGCTGCTGCTCCACGAGCGCGGTATTCGCACCGTCCGCGAGCTGCGCGACCTCGAGCTCCTCCAGCTCGCCGACTGGTTCGGCCGCTGGGGGGAGGACCTCCACGCCAAGGCGCGCGGGGTCTCGGACAGTCCGGTGTCCAACGAGTGGGAGCCGAAGTCCATCGGCGAGCAGGAGACGTTCGAGCACGACACTCTCGAGGCCGCCTTCGTGCTCGAGCGCGCCCACGGGCTCGCCCGCGGCGTCTTCGAGCGTCTCGTCCGTCAGGGCTTCCAGGCCTGCCGGACCATTACGGTGACCGTGCGCTTCGAGAACTTCATGACCTTCTCGCGGTCGCACACCTCCCCGGTGCCCGTCGCCACGGAGGACGCCCTCTACACCGGGGCCGTCCGCCTGCTGCTACCCTTCCTGGACCGCCGCGAGAACCCGAAGCAGAGGAAGATCCGGCTGATCGGCGTGCGGGCGGAAAAGCTCGTGCGGGTGCCGGCGCTGTCTACCTGAGGTCCGTTGACGGGGCCAGGGCCGGCGTGGGCTTGCCGTGGTCGTCGGCGGAGTCCGGGCAGTCGACGGTTTCGCGGTGGAAGGCGACGGGCATCACCATCCCGTACTCGTTGCGGACCTCGACCAGCAGGTAGGTGAGGACGTCGCCCGTGAAGGCCCGGCACGCCGCCGTGCGGGCCAGCCCCGGCCATCCCGCCCGGTCGGGGATTTCCTGACCGACCACGAGCACGAGCGGTGGCTCGCCGGGCATCTCGCGGATGGTGGCGGTCTCGAGCCAGGCAGCGAGGAGCAGATCCAGCATGCCCCTCGGTGGTGCAGGCGCAATGCCAGCCTCCACCGGGGGGCGTGCGGCGCTACTCCTCCCAGGGACTATGCTTGACCGGCGGCGGGAGCCAGATCCGCTCGTATCCCTTCTGCAGCTCGCGTTCCTTGGCGATCTCGTCCCGCGCGCTCAGCTTCGCGTACCGCGCCTCGGTCGGGCTGGAGAAGTTTTTGAGGTTCAAATTTGGTGCCGACATGACGCGTGTGACGACACCCTGGCACCGCGGGCACGTCTCGAGCGGACGATCGCGCATGCTCTGTCGGACCTCATAAATGACGCGACAGGGCTCGCATTGGTACTCGTACACCGGCATCACGCTCCTCCTCGGGCCCGCCACGGGTGGCCGGAACACTCCGGCCACCCGTGACCCGGCGTTTACGCGGCGGCGATCGGCGGCCGGTCGATGGGCGGCAGGCTCGCCGTGGTCTTGAGGTTCCAGATGCGGGCGGCGTTGAGGCCGAACATCTTGGCCTTGATTTCGGGGGTGAGCTTCGGATAGCCGTGCCCTTCCACGAGCTGGTCCGGGATCTGGAATCGACGGAAGGCGTCGATCTGCCACTGCGGGTTGCCCCACAGCGTGGAGTCGGTCCCCCACATCACGTAGTCGGGCCCGAGGTCGCGCAGCAGCGTGCCGAGCACATGCGCGCACTCGAGCGGCCGGTTGGTGACCGTGGCCGCGAAGGTGGAGCCCACCTCGGCGTAGAGGTTCTTGCGCTGGGGCTTGAAGCCCTTGAGCGCGGCCAGCTCGCCGTGATACGGCCACGCCGAGTGGTAGGCGATGAAGTTGAGGTCGGGGAAATCGTCACAGGCCGCATCGAGGTCCTCGGGGTGGGCGTACCGCGCCATGAACTGCCCGAACGGGATCCCCTTGTGACAGCCGATGTTCTTGATCCCCAGCTTGCGGGCGCGCTCCCAGATCGGGTACGCCTGCTTCTGGTCGTCGAACCACCACCCCCGCTTGGGCGTCGAGTCGAAGGTATAGAGCTTCAGGCCCGAGATGTGAAACTTCTCGACGAAGAGCTGCAGCCGGTCCAGGGTCTGGCCGCGCCCCTGGTTGGGGGTGAGCCCGCCGCCCAGCATGACCGTGCGCTCCGGCCACCGCTGCTTGACCTCGGCCTGCTCCTCGATGGGGACCATGTCCTTGCCGCCATAGTCCTCGCGAAAGCCGAAGGGGTTGAAGATGGCCACGCTGGTGTCGCTGCCCTCTAGAATCAGCTTGCCGAAGTTCTCGACGGTCATGTCCTTGGTGCCGTTGGCAAGCCCCATCGCTTTCCCAAGGTCGTCGAGGAGCTGGACGAACCACATCCCGCGTTCGGTCGTGTTGACGCCCGGAATGTAGCCGTCCCGGCGGATGCAGATGTGGGTGTGAGCGTCGACGATGAAGTCGGCGCCGGGCTTGCGGGTGACCTTGATCTCCTTGGCCGGTTCATACGCCTCGGCTTCGGTCACCTCGAAAAACTTCATGCCGGTGACTTTGTTGACCGCCAGCATGACGGCGGCGAAGCCCGAGGCCGTCCCCAGGAAATTGCGGCGAGACATGCCGGCCCGGGCTGCGTACCCGTCGACGTGCTCGCCGAGCCGCTCGCCGAGGTGGCCGGCGAGGAAGAAGGACGACCCCTGCGCCTCCGGAGTCACGGGGCCGCGGCTCTCACGCCGGTAGCCCTTGAAGTACTCGAACACGTTGAATTCCATGGCACCCTCCGGATGAAGCCAACCGCGAGGTCCGTTACGCCATGAGCCGGTCCTCTCACCCCCTTCCGCGCTGTGCGCGCTCGCGCCTGGTGGCGCAGACGTATCGCCGCGCGGCTCCGATGTCAAGGGCTCCGTGTCGGCATATCATGTGCACCGGAGGAACGTGGGATGCGTCGCGTCGCGCTCGTCTTCATCCTCGCGCTGCTTGTCGTGGTCGGCCTGGTCGTCAGCGGGATCCTCGAGGTGAACGTGAACATCCGGCCACCCGGCACCCTCGAGGCCAGGCCCTTCTGGCGCGAGGTGCGCTCCGACGGCGCCGTGCCCCCGGCCCTCGGCGTGTGGATCGAGGTCGCCCGCGGCGTCACCCCGGCCGTGGTGAACATCAGCACGACCCAGGGGCGCGCTCGCGACCCCCGCGGGGAGGAGTTCTTCCGGCGGTTCTTCGAGGGGCCCACGCCGCCGCCCCGGGCCAGCCTCGGCTCCGGTTCCATCGCTTCGCCCGATGGGTACGTGGTGACGAACTACCACGTGGTCCGGCAAGCCGGCGAGATCGTGGTCCGCCTGGGCGACCAGCGCGAGTTCAAAGCCGAGCTGGTTGGCGGCGATGCGCGCACGGACATCGCGCTCCTCAAGATCGCCGCCTCGGGCCTGCCCGTCATCGCCTTTGGCGATTCCGACCAGGTCGCGGTCGGCGCCCCGGTCATGGCCATTGGTAACCCCTTCGGGCTGGACCAGACGGTCACCACCGGGATCGTGAGCGCGAAGGAGCGCTACATCGGCGCCGGGCCCTACGACGACTTCCTCCAGACCGACGCCGCCATCAACCCCGGCAACTCCGGTGGCCCGCTCGTGGACGCTCAGGGCGCGCTGGTGGGCATCAACACCGCCATCTTCTCCCAGTCGGGCGGCTGGCAGGGCATCGGCTTCGCCACGCCCGTCAACCTGGCCAAGGACGTGCTCGCCCAGCTCCGCGCCCGCGGCAAGGTCGTCCGCGGCTACCTGGGAGTGGGGGTCACGCCGGTGTCGCCCGAGCTCGCGCGGCGCTACGGCCTGGACGAGCCGCGTGGGGCCCTGGTGACCGAAGTGGTGGAGGGCTCACCGGCGGCCCGGGCCGGGCTGAAGCAGGGCGACGTGATCGTCAGCTTCGAGGGCCGCCCCATCCGCACCCCACGGGATCTCACCCGCGCCGTCGCAGCGACGCCGCCCGGGACGAAGGTCACCCTGGAGGTCGCCGGCCGCGAGGGGCGGCGCACGCTCACCGCGACGCTCAGCGAACTGGAGGAACGGCAGACGCGGCGCTAGCGGCTAGCGTTCGGCTGCATTACCCAGGACGTCGCCATAGCCCACGTTGTTGAGGAAGCGCCGGATCGTTGACGTGGCGATCACGTAGGTCTCGCCGGGCATGGGCACATCGATGTGTTGCCCTGAGGTCTCTCCGAACGAGACCCGAGCCGTGCCGAGCCCTTCGACAAGTCCGAGCAGGTGCGCGGTCCGAGCATCGAAGACACCGCCCCCGCTCGCTCCTGAAGCCACCGGCGCGTCAATCATCAAACGCGCCTGAGCTTCTCCGTTCGCACGTTCATCGAACGTAACCTGACTGACGACTCCCCCGGTGAGGCGGAGCCCGCGTCCCCAGGGGAAACCCACTGTCCAGATCGGATGGCCGAGGCGCGGCATCCGCCCGACTTGCGCCGGCGTACATTGCGCCGAATCCGCCCGAAGGAGAGCGAGGTCGAGGGCCCCGACCTCCTGCCGCGCCACCAACTCGGCTCGCACCGGCACTCCCGGGCCACGGTCTCGGTCGAAGAGCACGACGACACGCGTGTCCGGTGCGATCGCCGAAAACACGTGCGCCGTGGTGAGGATGAGGCACTCGGTCCCGGGGCGAGCAGACCGGCTGGCAACCACAACCCCTGACCCGGTGCGAACCCGCTCGCCGGCCTGCTCGAGGACAATTTGAACGGACGCCCGTAGCGCACGCTCGAGAACGTCGTCGGATTGAACTTGGCGCATTGGCGCGGCGCACCCCGCCGCTACGATCAAGAGAAGCGCGGCGAACCGGAATCCCACTTCCGCTCATCGTAGCATCCGGTCCACCGGGCAAAAAATTTTCCGGAACTGGGGACTCGATTACGCAGATCCCCGGAAGAAACGTCTCGGCGCATTCGCCGAGAGCCACACCGCCCCTCTAACTGTGCGCCACGACACGTCTCAAAGGCCCTCTTCATTTCGGCGCCATTGGCACGAGAGTTGAACAGACACACGCGACCCCTTCTGTCAGCCAAACCGCCACAATAACGAGGAGGCCACACACATGAGAATTCTCCTAGCTCTCTTCACCGCCGGGCTGCTTGCAGCGTCGCCCATGTTGTGGGAGTCGGATACGGTGGCCCAGGCTCAGCAGTCGAAGGAGGTATCGGGCTCAGTCAAGAGCGTCGACGCGGCCAAGAAGATGGTCACTCTTGAGGACGGAACGATGCTCATGGTGAGCGACGAAGCCAAGCTGAAGGAGCTCAAGCCCGGCACCAAGATCAAGGCCAGCTACAACGAGACAGGCGGGCAGAAGGTCACCACCTCCGTCGAAGTGATGAAGTAGAGACCTCGCTCGACTAGGGAGCGCCGGAGTGCCGGCAAGAGTCAGCCTCCGGCCGTTCCCTCACCGGGCGCCTTGCCTCGGATGCGTCGCGGCCGGATGAGGGAACCCCGACCTACCGCATCACCACCACGAGTCAGACATGCTAGTATCGGCGACCGTGTCCGCCTGCGCGACGCAGGAAGCGACCGTCGCATCACCCGTCGCCCGTACTGGAGAGCCGCCGCGAGCTGTCGGTAGCCACGGGTGGCGGCGATGAAGCCACCGGTCTTCGAGTACGTCGCTGCCCGCTCGATCGACGAGGCGCTCGAGGAGCTGGCGCGACACGGCGGCGACGCGCGCCCGCTGGCGGGTGGGCAGAGCCTGATGCCGCTCCTCAACATGCGGCTCGCTGCGCCGTGTCGCCTCGTCGACCTGAACCAGATTCCCGAGCTGGCCTACGTCGTCGAGCGAGACGGCGGTGTCGCCATCGGGGCCATGACCCGCCAGCGCGCCGCCGAGAAAAGCACGATCGTCGCCGCTCGGGTGCCGCTTCTTGCCGAGACTCTGCCCTGGGTCGGTCACTTCCAGATCCGGAACCGGGGCACGATCGGCGGCAGCCTCGCCCACGCGGACCCGGCCGCCGAGCTCCCGGCGGTCGCCGTCTGTCTCGACGCGCGTGTCACGGCGCGGAGCACCGCGGGCCTCCGGATCCTGGGCGCCGAGGACCTCTTCCGCTCGTACCTGACGACCGCCCTCGAGCCCGGCGAGCTGCTCCTAGAAGTCTGGTGGCCCGCGGCGCGCGCCCACACCGGCTACGCGTGGCTCGAGTACGCGCGCCGCCACGGCGACTACGCCCTGGCCGGCGTCGCGGCCGCGGTCACCCTGCGAGGCGAAGTGGTGGCCGAGGTCTGCCTGGCTCTCACCGGTGTGGGCGATCGGCCGGTGCGGGCGCGCGACGCCGAGCGCGCCCTGGCCGGGCAGCGCCTGACCGATGACACGCTGCGTGCCGCCGGCGACGCCGTCGCCCGGGCCATCCATCCGCCGGACGACATCCACGCCACCGCCGCCTATCGTCGACGACTGGCCGGCGTCCTGACCGGGCGCGCGCTCCGGCTGGCCGCCGCTCGCGCCCGGCCGCCGGAGGCCGCGTGAGGGCGCCGGCGCCGATCGCGATCCGGGTGACGGTCAACGGGCGGGAGCACGCCGACGCCGTGCCGCCGCGGCTGCTCCTCTCGGACTTCCTCCGCCACCGCCTGGGGCTCACCGGCACCCACGTCGGCTGCGAGCACGGCGTCTGCGGAGCGTGCACGGTCCTCCTAGACGGCGCCGCGGTCCGCTCGTGCCTGATGCTCGCCGTGCAGGCCGACGGCGCGCGCATCGTCACGGTGGAAGGGCTCGCGCCCGACGACGAGCGTCTCCACCCGGTCCAGCAGGCCTTTCGCGACGCCCACGCGCTCCAGTGCGGGTTCTGCACGCCGGGCTTCCTCATGAGCGTCGCCGAGCTGCTCGAGGAGCTTCCCGACCCGGACGACGCCGCCATCCGCCGGGCGCTCGCCGGCAACCTCTGTCGCTGCACCGGCTACCAGAACATCGTCCGCGCGGTACGGCGGGCGGCCGAGCTGCGGGCGGCGCGGTGACGACCCGCGCGCTCGGCGCCCGCATTCCCCGGAACGAAGATCCGCGGCTGCTGCGGGGGCTCGGCTGCTACGTCGACGACGTGAACCCGCCGGCCCTGCTGCACGCCGCGGTGCTCAGGAGCGCGCACGCCCACGCGCGGCTCGTGGCCATCGACGCCTCGCGCGCCCGGGCGCTGCCGGGCGTGGCGCTGGTGCTGACCGGCGCCGACCTCGGCCCCGTCAACCAACCGACGCCCCTCCTGATCCCCCACCCCGCGTTGACCCACCCGCGGACGCCGCGCCCGCTGGCCATCGACGAGGTCCGCTACGTCGGCGAGCCGGTGGCGCTCGTCGTCGCCGAGGATCGCTACGCGGCCGAGGACGCGCTGGCCGCGATCGACGTGACGTGGGAGCCGCTGCCCGCCGTGGCCAGCGTGGAGGCCGCGCTGGCCGACGGCGCCCCCCGCGTGCACGCGGACGTTGCCGGCAACCGCGCGGCCCGCCTGACCCAGCGTACGGGCGACCCCGACGCCGCCTTCGCCCGGGCGGCGCGCGTGCTGCGCGAGCGGCTCTGGATCGAGCGGAGCTGCGGCAGCCCCATCGAGGGCCGGGGCGTGGTCGCCGACTACGACCGCCGCACGCGAGCGCTCCGTGTCTGGGACTCGACCCAGGCCCCGCTGCCCATCAAGAACGGGCTGGCGCGGATCTTCGGGCTGCCAGAGTTCAACGTGGAGGTGCTCGCGCCCGACGTGGGCGGAGGCTTCGGCACCAAGATCATGCTCTTCTACCCGGAGGAGATCCTGGTGCCGTACGCGGCGATCCGCCTCGGCCGGCCGGTCAAGTGGACGGAGGACCGGCGCGAGCACCTGATCGCCGCCAGCCAGGAGCGCGGCCAGCGCCACGACGTCGAGGTCGCGGTCGACGGCGAAGGACGGATCCTCGCGCTGCGCGACCGCTTCGTCCACGATGCCGGCGCCTACACGCCGTACGGTCTCGTCGTCCCCCTCATCACGTCGACGCAGCTCCCCGGGCCCTACCGGCTCCGCAACTACGCGGTGGAGTTCGAGGTGGTCTACACCAACACGGCGATGGTCACCCCCTACCGCGGCGCCGGCCGGCCGCACGGCGCGTTCGTCATGGAGCGCGTCATCGGCCTCATCGCCCGGGAGCTCGCCCTCGAGCCGGTCGAGGTGCGGCGCCGCAACCTCATCCAGCCTCACGAGATGCCCTGGGATGTCGGCCTCACGTTCCAGGACGGTGGCCCGACGCGCTACGACAGCGGCGATTACCCGCGCGGCCTCGAGCTGGCGCTCGAGCAGATCGGGTACGCCGACTTCCGGGAGCGGCAGGCCGCGGCGCGCCGCGACGGCCGCTACCTCGGCCTCGGTGTCGCGTGTTACGTCGAAGGGACGGGGATCGGGCCGTACGAAGGCGCCCACGTGCGGGTCGAGCCGAGCGGCAAGGTCTTCGTGGCCACCGGACTCACCACCCAGGGCCAGGGCCACCCGACGACCTTCGCCCAGATCGCCGCCGAGGCCCTCGGCTGCGATCCGGCCGCGGTCACGGTCATCACCGGCGATACGAGCCGCTTCAACTGGGGCGCCGGGACGTTCGCGAGCCGCGCACTCGTGACGAGCGGCAACGCCGTCGCGGCCGCGGCGCGGAGGGTGCGGGACAAGGCGCTGAGGCTGGCCGCCGAGCTCCTGGAGGCGGCGCCCGAGGATCTCGAGCTGGCCGACGGCGCCGTAGGGGTCCGCGGCGCGCCCGATCGGGCGCTGACGCTGGGGGCACTGGCGACGGTCGCGAACCCGATCCGCTACGCCTACGGCAAGGAGACGGCCGAGGCCGCCCTCCGGCTCGTCAAGCCGCGACCGGGCGCCGTGCTCGGGCCCGGCGAGGAGCCGGGGCTCGAGGCGCGCGGCTACTACGCGCCGCCCCAGGCCACGTTCGCCAGCGGCTGCCACGCGGCCATCGTGGAGGTCGACCCGCCCACCGGCGATCTCCGGATCCTCCGCTACGTGGTCCAGCACGACTGCGGCACCCTGATCAATCCGACCATCGTGGAGGGACAGATCCACGGCGGGGTGGCCCAGGGCATCGGCGGCGCGTTCTACGAGCGGATCGTCTACGATGAGACCGGCCAGCCGCTCACCGCCAGCTTCATGGACTTCCTGATGCCGACCTCGATGGAGGTGCCGGAGATCGAGATCGTCCACACCGAGACGCCCTCGCCGCTCAACCCGCTCGGCGTCAAGGGCGTCGGAGAGGCGGGCGCGATCCCGGTCCCGGCGCTGATCGCCGAGGCCGTCGACGACGCGCTGGCGCCCTTCGGCGTCCGCGTCCGCGAGATGCCGCTGAGCCCGGCTCGGATCACCGAGCTGATCGACGCGGCCGGCGCGGCGGGCCGCTGAGGGCGCACCCGGAGGAGAGCGACCATGCATGCGCAAGCCTTCAAGGTAGGGATGCAGGCCCCCGACGACGTGAGCAGGGCCGCCGAGCTGCTGGATCGGGGCGCGTTCCGGGCCGATCACGTCGTCGCCATTCTGGGCAAGACCGAGGGCAACGGGGCCGTCAACGACTACACCCGGGCGCTCGCCACGCTCTCGTTCCAGATGCTGCTGGCCAAGCGCGGCGGCCGGTCGATCGAGGACATCGCCAGGCGGGTGCCGATCATCTGGTCGGGCGGGACGGAGGGCCTCATGAGCCCCCACGCGACGATCTTCACGCGCGAGCCCGACCGCGGGAAGCCGACCGGCCAGAAGCGCTTCGCGACGGGGACGGCCTACACGCGCGATCTGCTCCCGGAGGAGTTCGGCACCGCCGTCCACGCTCAGGTCGCCGCCGAGGGCGTCCGGGCGGCGATCAAGGATGCCGGCATCGAGTCGGCCGAGGACCTCCACTTCATCCAGATCAAGACGGGCGCGCTCACGACCGAGCGCATCGCCCAGGCGCGCAGCCGGGGCCGGACGGTGGTGACGACCGACACCTACAAGTCGATGGCCTACGCGCGCGCGGTGGCCGCCCTCGGCATCGGGGTGGCCACCGGCGAGATCGCGGCGAGCACGGTCGCCGACGACATCATCGGGCGCGACTTCTCGATCGCCTCGAACGTCGCCTCGACGTCGTCGGGCGTCGAGCTGATGAACTGCGAGATCATCGTCCTCGGCAACTCCGCGTCCTCCACCAGCGACCTCGTCATCGCCCACGCCGTCATGCGCGATGCCATCGACGCCGCGGCCGTGCGCGAGGCGCTCCGCCGCGCCGGGCTCACCGTCGACTGCGAGCTGGCCGAGCGCGACCGCGAGCGGCTCGTCAACGTCTTCGCCAAGTGCGAGCCGGATCCCTCGGGCGCCACCCGCGGCCGGCGCCACGTGATGTTCGAGGACGGCGACATCAACTACACGCGCCACATTCGGGGGGTGGTCAACGCGGTCATCGCCGCCGTGACCGGCGACACCAGGTGCTACGTGTCGGCCGGCGCCGAGCACCAGGGACCGCCCGGCGGCGGCGTGGTCGCCGTTCTGGCCCGCGTCTAACTCGGCGGGGGCCTCGACGGCCCCCTCCGATGCCTCCCCCAGGAACCGATGGCGGCGGCAAAGCCGCCGCTCGAAGCGACGACCCGACGCCTTACGCGCGGGCGGCCCGCTCTTCGGGGCGTGGCCGGCCTCGTCGTCGCACTTTCAGATCGTCTGCGTGCGGCGGCTGACCTTCGCCCACACCGGTCCGCGGTGAGGATACTCTCTGCATCGAGAACGTCGCCGGTCGCCAGCACCAACGCCTCCGGAAGCCGAAGCGCCCCGTGTCGGGCGCAGGACCGCCGGGTGGCGGGGTGAGCCGGCCGGTCAGCCAGGCCGCGCACGCCTCCCCGCAGCCCGGCAGCGTCGAGCACCGACGTGCAGGGAAGCGCCCAATGGACACTCTCTCGCCGGGGCGTGGGGCGAACCTACCCTATGACCTCTGTTCCGGACGCGCTACGGTCGGCTCCCGAGTGGTATCCTCAAATCGGCATGAGAAGAGTGATTTTCGGGCAAGTGATCACGGCCACTGACGTCGAGCGTCTGCCCCCCGACGATGGGGCGGTCGCCTTCGTGCGCCTGTGCGGCGCGTTGATCGGTGCGGCGCTTACGGAACGCGCGAGCTCGCTCACCCTTCCCGACATCTCCGAGCGGGTCAACGTCCCGGATGGTGGGGTAGACGCCAGCTATACGGCGCCAATCGGCCTGGACATCACCGAGGCCGGCGGCCTGGTAGGACCGGGCACGACGTTCTATCAGTTCAAGTACCGAGACTCGACGGCCGCGACGCGCGGGGCCCTCTTCAACCGCATCGTGCAAAAGTTGCGGCAAGATTTGAGGGGCGCGCCTCCCGAAGCCGACAGGTACGTCCTCATGACGAACCTCGAGCTCTCGCGTGACCACCGGAGACGGCTGCGCGAGGCGCTGATCGAAGCCCATCCACCGATGGCGACGAAGGTCGTCGTCGTCTGGGGCGCGGCGGAGATCGCCCAGGCTCTCAACGCCACGCCGCGGGTCCGCCATGTCTTCTTCTCCGGGAGTGGGCTCTGCACCCTCGACACCGCGAAATCCGAGTTGCGTGCCGCCTACGAGCAGGTCGGCTGGCCAGCCTTCGTGGGCCGCGAAGTCGAACGGAGGGCGATCGAGAGCTTCGCCGACGATCCCGGCGTGAGGTACCTGGAGCTCGTCGGGGTCCGGTATTCCGGCAGAACGCGCCTGGTGATCGAAGCGCTCGAGAAACGCGGTGCCTCCGTCGTCTGGGCGTCGGAGCCGGAGGTCGCAACCCTGGACGTGTTCCGCGAGCTGGACTCCCACGAATTTCCAGGAATCCTGGTGGTGGACGGCTGCACGCCCGCCACGCTGAGGGAAATCCGGGACCGCGCGCTCTCGCGACAGCGGCTGAAGACCATCGGGATCGCCACGGGGGGCGAACGGGCAGCGTGGTGGGCCGAGCTCGGGAGAATCGTGGTGGACCGGCTACCGTACGGCGACGCGGCGAGGCTCGTCCGGAGCGTCCTGCCTCGCGTGGCTCCGCTCCAGGAGTCCTGGGTCATCGAGGCTGCAGGAAGCGTTCCTGGGCTGATCCTCCACGTCGCCGCGCTCCTCAGAGACGGCGCCGTCTCGCCGGCATCGGATCCTGACGATGTCCAGCGCCGTCTGGGTGACTTTCTCTACGATCAGTATATGAACGGCCTCAGTCCAGATGCTCAAACGGCGCTCGCCGCCGCCTCCCTCCTATCCGCCGTCGGTGTCGCGGGCGATGTGAGACGCGAAGCCGAAGCCGTGTCCGCTGCGCTCGGCATCGCGACGGGCACGCTCGAGCGGGCGCTCGACGAGCTGAAAGACCGCGGGCTCGTCAGACGCCGGGGCCGGTTCGTCGAGGTCGTCCCGCCACGCCTGGCCGAGGAAGTCGCTTCGCGAGCCCTGTCGCGTCCGGACGCGACGATTGCAGAGCTAAGGCTGCGGCTGACCGACGACGCGTTCCTGCGTTTCCTCGAGCGTCTCCGATCTCTGCCGAGCGACACTTCGAGTAGGACCATCGCGAGCATCCTCGGCGTCGGGGGCTGGTTCCGAGACCTCGACTCGCTGGAAACGGGCGCGCGGCGCTTCGAGATGCTCGCCCCCGCGGCTCCCGAGGAAGCGCTCCGGTGTTTCGAGCGGCTACTTGGTCCCCTCTCCACTGAGCAGCTTCTCACTCGCGTGACCGGCGACTTTCGCCGGTCGGTGGTGTTCGCGCTCGACGAACTCGCTCTCCACTCACGGACGTTCGGCGGGGCCGCCCGACTGCTGCTAGCTCTGGCCGAGGCCGAAAACGAAAACTGGGGCAACAACGCTAGGGGAACCTTCGTCTCGCTCTTCCACTGGAACCATCCGGAAGTCTCGGCGTCGCTGCCGGTACGGCAGGAGGTTCTCGAGGAAGGGACGAGCTTCGGGTCGGCCGCCCGCCGGGCCATCGTCGCGAAGGCCTGTGGCACAGCGTTCAGCGAACATAGCGTCGTCTTACATCACGCGAAGGGCCCGGCGGTCCCGGAAGAGCCGGGACGCCCCCGAACCTGGGAGGAGGTGCGCCGCTACGGCGAGGGTATCCTCGCGATCCTCGGTCGCCTCATCGCTGACCCCGACGCCGTGGTGCGGGAGGAGGCTGCCACCTCATTTCTGGAGGTAGTGCAGCCGTTTGTGACGCTTTCCCTCCCGCCCGACGGATTCCACCCCCTCGGTGGCGGGGCACTCGAGATCCTCGAGCGTGTAGGACGAGAGGCGGGATCCGCCCGCCAGCGTTCCCGCGTGGTTTCCCGTCTGGAGCTGATCGCCGAAAACCTCCGTGACCATGCGGAGGCGACCCCAGAGGGTACAGCGGTCACAGCTCTGGATCGCGTGCGCTCGCTCGTCGAGGTCCTCACGAGGCGGACCTTGCAGGATCGGCTCTGGCACTGGGTGGGGCCACGAACCTGGGGACAGGAAGTCGCCGAAGAAAGCGCGGATTCGAATGGTCGGGAGGTCCAGGCGTTGGCCGCGGAGCTGGTCGCCAAGCCCGAGGCTTTCCTCGAAGCGCTGCCGTGGCTCACGAGCGAGGACGCCGAGCACCGGTCCCTACTGTTCCGCGAGCTCGGCCAACTCGACCGGGGCAAGAGGCTGCTCGACCCGCTCCTCGGTGAGCCTGGCGACCAGTTCTGGGCGCAGGCGCTGGCCGTTTATTTCCAGGGCTGGCACGAGGCCGAGCCAGACCGAGCGGGGCGCGTGCTCGACGCTCTGATCGCCTCGAGGCCGGATCTCTTCGTTGGGACTCTCGCCGCGACGATGTACCTTCCCACCTCGTCCGAGACCGCCCGACGCGTGCAGCAGATCGCCGGGCAAGGCCTTATGCCCCGTCACGAGTTGGCGCGCCAGGTCGCATTCGGCATCGCCTGGGATCGGCTCAGCGCATCTGACGCCGAGGCGCTGATCGCCTCGATCGATGATCAGACGGCCGAGACACGGTCGGCGTTGCTACACGCCATCCGGATCCGCCTAGCGCGCGGCGCTGAAATCAGTGCCGGATTGGAGGTACGAGGCTGGAGCTTTCTCGAGAGCAGCCTGCCGGTCGATGAGGAGCAAACACGGAACAGGGGCTGGGACGCGCTGGCGGCTAAGATCGGTCAGCGCGATCCCAGGCGCCTACTCGCCCTGTTCACACGACTGCTGCAACACAGCGTCTCCGCGGGACGGCGCCGGTTCCAGATGTCGAACGATCTCGCCCTGACCTGGAAGACGCTGCTTGGCAAGGAGCGCCAGGGAGTGCTCGAGGTGCTGCTGGAGCTCAGCCTCACTTCGGATCCACCCTACTGGCTCGACTGGACGCTCTCGAAAGAGATCCGCCCTGACGAGGATCTGGCAACGCTGCTCGCGTTTGCCGAATGCAAGGGCATCGAGGGCGCCCGCGCCGTCGCGGAGGTGGTGGACCCTGAAAAGCCCGGGTTCTGGAGGCTGGCCCGGGAGTTCCTCACGCGCTGGGGTCAGGACGAGCGCCTGGCTGCGAAGCTCGCGAGTCGGACGCTCTCCGGCTCCTGGTTCGGCAGTGCGGTACCCTTGATCTCTGGCCGGATACGATCGGCGCGGGCGCTCGTGTCGGACCCTGATCCCAAGGTCGTACGCTGGGCCCAGGTGGTGCTCGCCGACCTCGAGGAGTGGAGGAAGTCCGCCGCGCGAGAAGACCGCGAGGAGTGGATCTGGGACCAGCCGATCAGCCGGGCCGAGCTGCAGAGCATGCTCGAGCGGAAGGACACTTCCGAACGGCTGTGGGCGATCGGTCGTCTTCTGAAGGACGCTCCCGAAACCCGCGTCCAGGAGCTCCTGACTCCGGAGGACATCCTCGATGCGCTTCCCAGGCTCGGCCACCTCGACGAGCGCACACGGCGCAAGTGGGAGGCCTGGGCCCGCCACTGGAGCCGCGCCGATTAGGATCCTCACCGACACGCAGCGGCGTCTCCTCGAAGCGTTCTTCGAGTCGCAGCGCGCCCCAGATCCCTTCTATCTCTCCGGCGGCACTGCCCTGGCGGCGTATTACCTGCACCACAGGTATTCCGACGACCTTGATTTCTTCACGCGTGACCGCTCGAATCTCGAGCCCTCGGCACACCGGGAGCAGCTCGAGCACGCGTTGACCCGAAGCAGCCTCCGGATTGAAAGCTCGGCGCGGCGAGGCGATCACGTGCAGTATCTCCTGGCTGGAGACCGAGGCGAGCGTCCGCTGACAAAGGTCGAATTCGTGTTCGACTCGCCTCGGTATCTTGTCTCACCGCAGCGTCAGGATGGGGTGTTCGTCGATGGCCTCCTCGCGATCGCTGTCAACAAGCTCACGGCGCTCGGCCGGAGGGAGCCGAAGGATTACGTCGACTTGTACGAGATCGTACGGTCGGGACGGCACCGGCTCGACGATTTGGTCCGGCTCGCCGTGGAGAAGGACCCAGGGGACACGCCCCTCGTCCTCGCCGCCGACTTCGACAGCGCGCGTGACCTCTCGCGTGTCGCCGAATTTCTGCGCAGGTACATGATTGCCGCGCTCGACTGGGACGACCTTGTCCGCTTCTATAGAGCCGAGGCCGAGCGTCTCCGCGGGCTTGTTCCCCCACGAACGCGGCGCCGGCAGGAGTAATCTGGCCGGGGCGAGACGCTGAGTGACTCAGGCAAATTCGAGCAGGACGCGCGCCACAGAAGTTCGTCAACCGGTCGCCGGGACGCAGGGAGTCGTCGCCGGTCAGTCCAGCCGCATCAAGACCTCGGCGAGGAGCCTGGCCCCCGCCGCGAGGTCCGTCGGGGAGGCGCGCTCGGCCTCGTTGTGGCTGATGCCGCGCTCGCAGGGCACGAAGATCATGCCGGTGGGGCAGAGTCCGGCCATGTGCTTCGCGTCGTGGGTCGCGCCGGAGACGATCGGCATGTGCGGTAGCCCCTGGCGCTCGGCGGCGGCCCGGATCAGCTCGGAGATCCGGTGATCGAAGTCGGTGGGCGGAGAATTCAGCGTCTCGACCACGTCGACACCGCACCCGCCGGCGTACGCGCGGCACACGGCGGCCACCTCGTCGCCGAGCCGGGTGAGAACCGTGCCATCCGGGTGCCGGAAGTCGATGGTGAAGAGGACCTGCCCGGGCACCGTGTTCGGCGAGTTCGGATGGACCTCGAAGCGGCCCACGGTGAACCGGGCCGTATCGGTCGTGTCGAGCATCACGTCCCGGAGCGCCCGCACCATGTCGACGGCGGCCATCAAGGCATCCCGGCGTCGTGCGCGCGGCGTCGTTCCCGCGTGGGCTTCCTGTCCCGTCACCTCGACCCGAAACCACCGGAGGCCCTGGATACCGGAGACCACCCCGATGGTCTTGCCGGCGGCTTCGAGCACCGGCCCCTGCTCGATGTGCGCCTCCAGATAGGCGGTCATCGGGAAGCGGAAGGTCCGGAGGTTCGCCACCGGCGCCGCCCCGAGCGTCTGGGCCAGCGCCTGTTCGACGCTGACACCGTCCGCGTCGACCGTCGCCAGGGCGGCGCCCAGCGCCACGGCGCCGGCGAACACGGCCGAGCCCATCGTGGTCGGCTGGAACCGCGCGCCCTCCTCGTTGGTCCAGATCGCCAGCTCGAGGGGGTGCACCGTCTCGACGCCGGCGTCGTCCACCGCTTCCAGGACCTCCAGCGCCGCCAGGACCCCGAACACACCGTCGAAGTTCCCACCCGTCGGCTGGGTGTCCAGGTGAGACCCCGAGACGATCGGGCTCGCCGTCGGGCTGCGGCCGGGGCGCCGGATGAAGAGGTTGCCGATGGCGTCGACGCTCGCCTCGAAGCCGCGCGCCGCCGCCCACGCCAGGATTCGCCGACGGGCCTCGGCGTCCTCGGGCGTTAAAGCCTGACGGTTGACGCCGCCGCGGCCGGTCGCCCCGATCTCGGCGATCTGGAGGTGACGCCGCCACAAGCGGTCCTCCTTCACCGCCGCCACGGCCGGGGCCACGGCTGGCGCCGCGCCGCCCGGCGTCACGTCGAGATCATCTTCTTCTCGACGCCGACGCCGGCGGCGAGCGCGCGCTCGTACTCGAGGGGCACGGTCGCCGAGTCCTGCAGGGCGATCCCCGTCGAGTCGAAGACGGTGATCTGAGAGGCCGACGTCCGGCCCGGCTTGCGCCCTGCGATCACCTCGCCGATCTCGCCTGCGATGTCGCCCTCGGTGATGAGGCCCTGCGCGAGCGGGACGTTGATCTCGCCGTCCGTCCGGCACTGGCGGATGTCGTCGACGAAGATGCGGGCGCGCTGGAGGATCCGCGGATCGAGCTCCTGGTCGCCGCGCTTGTCGGCCCCCAGCGCGGCGATGTGCGTCCCCTCCGCGATCCAGTCGGCCATGACGATGGGGCCGCGGGCCGGCGTCACCGTCACCACCACGTCGGCGCCCCGCACGACGGTCTCGAGGTCGAGCGAGGCACGGATCTCGAAGCCGGGGTACTTCGGCTGCTGGGACGCCACGAACTGGTCGAGCGTCGCCCGTGAGCGGCTCCAGACGCGCACATCCTTCCACGCGAAGATCTCGTTGCAGGTCGCCAGCGTGCCTTCCGCCATGTGGCCGGCGCCGACGATCGCGAGCGTCGTCGAGTCGGGGCGCGCCATCCACTTGGCCGACACGGCGGCGGCGGCACCGGTGCGCATGACGGTGTGGTAGCTGCCGTCACAGATCGCGAGCGGGAAGCCGGTCTCCGGGTGCGTGTAAATGAGAATCGAGAAGACGGTCGGCAGGTCGAAGCGCTCCCGGTTCTGCTCGCGGATCGAGACCCACTTGCAGGCGGCCGCCTCCGGCTCCTCGATGTAGGAGGGCATCGCCTCCCACTCGCCCGGGTACTTGTCGAGGACGATGTGCCCTTTCGGCTCCATCACGAAGCGGCCCTCGCCGTGCATGCGGTAGGCCTGCTCCACGCACGCCAGGTACTCGGCCGGGGTGAGGAGCCCCATCATGTCGGTGCGGCTCAGGATCAAGGTCTTCCGATTTCGCCAGCTCGCCGCGCGATTCGCCATCGCGTCCCTCCCGCGGATCAGATCTTCCCGGAAACGCCGCGCGGCAGGAACTCGCCCATGCCTTCCTTGCCGAGCCACTCGGGGCCGTCGACGATCAACTGGCCGCGCAGGAAGACCTTCTTGACCCGGCCCCTGACCGAGCGGCCTTCGAACATCGTGTAATCGACCCGACTGTGACCCTCCGCGGCCCGGATCGTCCACGTCTCGTCGGGATCGAACAGGACGATGTCGGCATCGGAGCCGACGGCGATGGTGCCCTTCCGGGGAAACAGGCCGAAGAGCCGGGCGGGGGCGCTCGAGGTCAGCTCGACAAAGCGGTTCAGCGAAAGCCCCTGCCGCTTGACCCCGCCGTCGAAGATCAGCGGCAGGCGCGTCTCCACTCCCGGCGCGCCGTTGGGAATCTTGCTGAAATCGTTCCGGCCCTGCTGCTTCGAGGACTTCAGACCGTACGGCTGCTCGTTGAAGCAGAAGGGGCAGTGGTCGGTCGAGATGACCTGGAGGTCGTCGGTCTTGAGGCCGCGCCACAGCGCCTCCTGGTGGGCCGGGGTCCGGAGCGGCGGCGTCATGACGTACTTGGCCCCTTCGAAGCCCGGGCGATCGTAGTCGGCGGCGGTCAGGAACAGATAGTGCGGGCAGGTCTCGGCATACACCGGGAGCCCCTGGTCGCGGGCCTGCGTCACCGCCGACAGCGCCTCGGCGGCCGAGAGGTGGACGACGTAGAGGGGCGTGGCCGCGAGTTCGGCCAGCCGGATCGCTCGGTGAGTGGCTTCGCCCTCCATCGAGGAGGGGCGGGTCAGCGCATGATATTTTGGCGCCGTGTTGCCCTGGGCCACCGCCTCCTCGACCAGCACCTGGATGACGGGACCGTTCTCGGCATGGACACAGATCATGGCGCCGCCGGCGGCGGCCACCCGCATGGCCTTGAACAGCGCGCCGTCGTCCACCATCAGCACCCCCGGATAGGCGGTGAACAGCTTGAAGCTGCTCACGCCTTCCTGGATGAGGGTGGTCATGTCGGCCAGCGTCTCTCGATTGACGTCGAGGACGATCATGTGGGCGCCGACGTCGACGCAGGCGCTCTCCGCGCGCCGGCGCCAGTTCTCCAGGCCCGGCCGCAGCCCCTGCCCGCGAGTCTGGTTGGCGAAGTCGACCACGGTCGTGGTGCCGCCGAAGGCCGCCGCCTTCGTCCCCGTGCCGAAGGTGTCGACCGTGCGGGCCACGCCGAAATCCCAATCCAGATGGGTATGCACGTCGACGCCCCCGGGCAGGACGAGCAGGCCCCGCGCGTCGTGCACCCGCGTGTGATCGGCCGCCGGGAGATCCCTCCCGATCATACGCACGCGCTCGTCCTCGATCAGGATGTCGGCGGTGTACTCGTCGGCCGCCGTGACGATCCGTCCGTTCTTGATCAGCGTCGATGCCATCTGCGCCTCCTCACGCCGCACCCTCGCCGACCGCGGCCAGCCGGTTGAAGGCGGCCAGCGATCGCTCGATGACCTGGCGCGATAGTTTGCGGACGATGAAGACGAGACGCGTGCCGCGGTCCGCCGTGGGCCAGGCGTCCAGGTGCACGGGCGGATGCACCAGATGCTGAACACCGTGGATGACCACCGGCGCGGGCACGCCGACCACCTGGAGCATCCCCTTCACCCTCAGCACGTCCTCGCCGTGGGCGTGCAACAGCATCGTGAGCCAGATGCCGAACGCCGTCCAGTCGAGCGCGCGGTCGACGGTCACGCTGAAGGCGTAGATGTCGCGGTCGTGCGGGCTGACATGACCGACGGCCGTCTCCGGAGCCGTGGCGGCCGCCGCGGCCCCGAGCCAGCGCCGCGCGTCCTGGCCCGGGCCGGACGGATCGGCGAGGTCGTCGGTGAAAAGCTCGTCCGGCCCGATCGGATCGACTGCGGGCTCGAAGATCGGCGCCACCGGATTATAGCGGCGGCAGGCGGTTCGGAGCGCCTCCGCCGGCGCCCGCCCGGCGAGATCCGTCTTGGTCAGGACGATCCGATCGGCGACGGCCACCTGCTTCACCGACTCGGGGTGCTGGGCCAGATGCATCGCGCCGTTGACGGCGTCGACCGTCGTCACAACGTGGCCCACCCGGAAATGGTGCCGCAGCACGGGCTCGGCCATCAGCGTGAAGATGATCGGCGCCGGGTCCGCGAGGCCCGTCGTCTCGATGGCCAGGCGGTCGAACCTCGGGATCGTGCCCTGCTCCCGCTGGCTGTACAGGTCGCGGATGGCCGCGGTGAGGTCGTCGCGGATGGCGCAGCACACGCATCCGCTCGGCAGCACCACGGTCGTCTCGTCCACGTGCCGCAGCAGCAGATGGTCCAGGCCGATGTCGCCGAGCTCGTTGACCAGGACGGCGGTGTTGGCAAGCTCGGGGGAGGCGAGCAGCCGCTGGAGCAGCGTGGTCTTGCCGCTGCCCAGGAAGCCGGTGACGATGTTGACGGGGATGAGATCGGCGGAGGCCATGACGGTCGGGCCCGCTACTCGCGTTCGACGTCGACGATCAGCGCGAGGTCGAGCGGATCGCAGCGACGGCTGGCCATCCGCTCCGCCACCGGCCACAACCCGGCCAGATGCTGGACGATCTCGGCCCGCCCGGTCCGGCTGCGAAGGACGAAGGAGTTGCCGTCCCAGTCGGCGAGCGTCAGGCCATAGTGCTTGAGCACCTTGTTGGCCAGCCCGACGCGGTGCAGCCGCTCCTGCCGCCGGGTCCGTGCCCCGGGCGGGAGCCCCGACCGGCCGTCCGGCCGGGCGGCATCAGTCCAGTGCGCCTCCGCCCCGAACACGCCGCACAGTCCGCACATCTCAGGTCTCCGAGAGGCGCCAGTGGCCGGCCCTCACCGAGCCGGACCGGCCGGGCGGCAGGCCCCGGCGCCACCGCGCCCGGGCTCGGCCGTGGTCACTTCTGGCCCCGGCTCCGCTTGGCGAAGTCGTCGGCCATCTCGTCGAACGTCGCGAATCGCACGCCCGGGTGCCGGATGATGTGACTGTACATCCGCTCGAGCATCATCAGCACCTGCGGCCGGCCCGAGACGTCGGGGTGGATGGTCATCGGGAACACCGCGTAGTCGTACTCGCGATAGACCCAGTCGAACTGGTCCCGCCAGATCTGCTCGATGTCGCGGGGGTTGACGAAGCCGTGGCTGTTCGGCGCCGCCTTGATGAACATCATCGGCGGCAGGTCGTCCAGGTACCAGCTGGCCGGGATTTCGATCAGCTCCGTCTCCCGCCCGCGCACCAGCGGCTTCATCCACGCGCTCGGATGCTTGGCGTAGTCGATCTTGGTCCAGCTGTCCCCGACGCGGACGAAGTGCGGCTGGAAGTCGTGGTGCATCAGGCTGTGGTCATACTTGAAGCCCTTCTTGAGCAGGAGCTCGTTGGTGACCGGGCTGAACTCCCACCAGGGCGCGACATACCCGGTCGGGCGGCGGCCGGTCAGCTTTTGCGCCAGCTCGATACACTTGTCGAGGACGGCGTCCTCCTGCTCGCGCGTCATCGCGATCGGGTTCTCGTGCGAGTAGCCATGGATGCCGATCTCGTGCCCGGCGTCCACGACCATCCGAATCTGCTGGGGAAAGGTTTCCATGGAGTGGCCCGGGACGAACCAGGTGGTCTTGATACCGAAGCGTTCGAACAGCTTCACCAGCCGGGGCGTGCCGACCTCCCCCGAGAACATGCCGCGCGAGATGTCGAGCGGAGAGTCCTCGCCGCCGTACGACCCGAGCCAGCCGGCCACTGCATCCACATCGACGCCGAACGCGCACAGGATCTCCTTAGCCATGGGCTTCTCCCGCTTGTCTAGATGTGGTCAGACGCACGCCCCCGGGATCACGCGCTCCCTGCCGCCGGGGCCCCGGGCGTCGCGCCTCGGCCCGGCCGACCAAGGTCTCCGGTGAGGAGGTGGACGTCCTCGGGGACCCACCAGGCCAGGACGGGGTCGCCGATGTCCACGGGAATGGCGAAGAATCTCATGTCGGCGACGTTCGCCACGAACTGCTCCCGTCCGGGGACGTCGATGGTCACCTTGACGTAGGATCCCTGGTACTCGATCGCATGCACCGCGCCCACGACGGCGTTGGTCCGCTCGGGCGGCGCGCCCGGCGGCCGGCGCGCGTGCTCCAGCTCCACGCGATCGCGCCGGACGCAGCAGTGGAGCACGTCTCCCTCGGCCACCGTCACGCCGTTCAGGGGACTCGAAAAGCGCTCGCCAGTGTCGCTCACGAGCGTGGCGACCCCGCCCGTCACCGATGCCACCTTCCCGGTGAGCACGTTTTGACCGCCCATGAACCGGGCGACGTACGCGCTGACCGGCAGCGTGTAGATCTCACGCGCGGATCCGGCCTGTTCGATCCGTCCCTGATCCATGACGACCACCATGTCGGCGACGGCGATCGCCTCCAGCTGCGTGTGGGTGACGTGGACGAACGTGATCCCCAGCTCCTTCTGCATCCGTCGAAGCTCGCCGCGCATCTGCAAGCGCAGGAACTCGTCGAGCGCCGACAGCGGCTCGTCCAGCAAGAGGACACGGGGGTCGGTGATCAGCGCGCGCGACAACGCCACCCGCTGCTGCTGGCCGCCCGACAGCTGGGACGGCATGCGGTCGGCGAACCGGTCCAGCCGCACCTGGGAAAGCAGCTCCCGGGCGCGCCGGTGCCGCTCCGTCTTCCCGACACCCCGCATCTTGAGGTTAAAGGCTACGTTGTCGAGCACGTTGAGATGGGGAAAGAGCGCGTAATTCTGGAACATCATGGCGGTGCCGCGGCGCGCCGGCGGGAGCCTCACCACCGACTCCCCGCCGATCCGGACGTCGCCTTCGGTCGGCGTCTCGTGCCCGGCGATCAACCTCAGAATCGTCGTCTTGCCGCAGCCACTGGGGCCCAGCAAGCAACAGTAGCTTCCCTGGGGGATGTTCAGATTAAGCGCATCCACGGCCACGGTCTGGTCGAAGCGCTTGGTCAGGTTGCGGAGCTCGATCTCGCCGGCCTGCGCCATACGCGGTTACTCTCCCTGGCTCTGGTGGGCGGGCCGCAGGCGTTGGGGGCCGGACAGGGAGTCAGTGGCCCCGGCGTCCGCCCGCGTCCCGCGGCGCGTGCGGCGGCGCTGGATCAGAGCGATGGAGGTCAGGGCGATGGCGATCACCACGAACGACACGGCGGTGGTCAGCGTCCCCAACGCGTACAGCGCGGGCGAGGTCACGTTGGTGGTCATGGCCCAGATCTCGAGGGGCAGCGTGTTGCGGCTCCCGATCGGGATGAGCGTGCGGGGGAACTCGTCGTACGAGAGCGTGAACCCGAACAGCGCCACCGCGATGATCCCGGGCAGGAGAATGGGGAGCACCACGGCCCCGAGCGTCTGCCCGTAGCCGGCCCCGAGGTCGCGGGCCGCCTCCTCGTAGGACGGATTGAAGCGGCTGAACACCGCGAACATGATCAGCAGCCCGAACGGCAGCGTCCAGGTGAGCTGCGCTCCCAGCGCCGAGGAGTACCAGGCCGGCCGGATCCCGAGGAACTGGAACATCAGGCCGACACCCAGGCCCAACAGCAGCCCCGGGATGATCAGGCTGAAGATGGCCATGTAGAAAACGAGGGTCGAGCCGAGGAAGCGGCGGCGGAACGCCAGGCCGGCCATCACCGAGATCGCCACGGTGACCGACAGGACGATGACGGCGAGCACGATCGAGCGCGTGAACGAGCCGGCGAAATCTCCCGTCCGCTGCTGCCCGAAGAGGGCCCCGAACCAGTGGAGGGACACGCCGTTCATGGGGAAGGTCAGGCCGCCCGTGGGCCCCTGGAACGACAGGATGAAGATGGCGGACATGGGGGCGTAGAGGAACAGCACGTACAGCAAGAAAAATGCGGCCAGGGCGTAGAAGGTCCAGGGGCGCCGGCCGGATCCGGGTCGCTGCATCGCGCTAGCCAGCGAGCTCTCGGCGCACGTCGACGATCCTCATGATCCCCACCACCATCGCCGTGACGACGAGCAGCAGGACCACGGCGCTGGCCGCCGCCGGGGGGTACTGCAGGACGGCGATCTCGTTGGACATGGCCAGCACCACCGACGCGCTCTGCCCGCCGCTCATGATCTTGACGACGAAGAAGTCGCCCATGACGAGGGCCACGACGAAGATCGAGCCCATGGCGATACCGGTCTTCGACAGGGGCACCACGATCTCTCGAATCACCCGGAAGCGACCGGCGCCGGCGTCCACGGCGGCCTCGATCACCGCGGGGTCGATGCGCGCCATGGAGTTGAAGATCGGCACGATCATGAACAGCGAGAAGAGATGGACATAGGCGATCACCACCGCGAAGTCGGAGAACAGCAGGAACTCCAGCGGCTGGTCGACGATGCCGAGCGCGATCAGCGACTGATTGAAGATCCCGTTGCGGCCGAGAAACGGGATCCACGAGATCATGCGGATGACGTTCGACGTCCAAAAGGGGACGGTGCACAGCAGGAACAGGGCCAGCTGCAGTAGGAACGGGCGGACATGGAAGACAAGGAAATACGAGACGGTGAAGCCGATGACGAGCGTGAGGGCCCACACGATGACGGCATACTTGATCGTGTTGGCATACAGCGCATAGGTCAGGCTGGACCCGAACAGCTCGACATAGTTGGTGAGGACGAACGTCGGGATGATGTCGAACTGGTCGAAGTCGAAGAAGCTCACGGCCACGACCAGCGCCAGCGGAACGCCAAAGAACACCAGCAGCAGGGAGGCCAGCGGCGCCACGAGGAGATGGTGAAGGCGCGGGCGCCAGGTGTTCGATCGTCGGGCTGGCATGGCGGAGCGCGCCGGGGGGCGCCGCGGCCGCCCCCCGGCCACGATCACATTACGCCGAGACGAACTCGTTCCACTTGCGGACCATGTAGCGGTTCTCGTCCATCAGCGTGTTCCAACAGGCCACCTTGCCCATGCGCTCCCAGAAGGCGCCCCCATCGCGCACCTGGCCCGCCTTCTCCATGAGAGTGCCATAGGGGTCCTTGATGTCGCCCTTGGCCGGCTTGCCGTCATACCAGTAGCCCCACTCGTCGGCCGTCATGAACTTCTTGGCGGTCTCGGGGACCGAGCTGTAGTAGCCCTGCTTGGCGATGAATCCTCCCTGCCAGCCGGACTGGTACCAGTTGAGGTACTCGTAGGCAGCGTCGAGCTTGAGGCCTTTCAGATGCCGCATCGGGGCGATGGAGCTCGCCCAGGCGCGATAGCCTTCCTTGAGTGGGGCGTAATAGCAGGGGATGCCGCGGGAGCGCACGGCCGTCACGGCCGGCGACCACATCGACTGGATCACCACTTCCCCCGAGGCCATCAGGTTGACCGACTCGTCGAAGGTCGTCCAGAAGGCCCGGAACTGGCCCGACTTCTTGGCATCGATCAAGATCTTGATGGTCTTGTCAATCTCCTCCTTGGTCATGTTGCCCTTGTCGCCGTACTTGATGTCGCCGCGCGACTCGATCGCCATGGCGGCGTCCATGATGCCGATCGAGGGCACGTCGAGGATCGCGGCCCGGCCCTTGAACTCCGGATTCAACAGCTCGTGCCAGTGCTCGATCGGCCGCTTCACGATATCGGGCCGGATGCCGAGGGTGTCGGCGTTGTAGACGGTCGGGATCGCGGTGGCCCACTGCGTCGGGCCCTTGGCGAACTTCGTCGACTCCGGGCCGTCCACGTACTGGACTTCGTACGGGAGGATGCCCTGGGTCGAGACCTTCCGGCCGTCGGGGTACTCGCCCTTGGTGAAGATCGGCACGACCTTGTCCCACCACTTGTACTTCTTGAGGTCGATGGGGTGGAGCACGCCTCGGGGGACCAGATGCAACAGGAAGAAGTACTCCAGGTCGGCGATGTCGACTGAGTTCGGCTGGGTCACGAACCGGTTGAGCAGGGCGTCATGGGCGCCGGTCTGCATCTCGACCTGGAAGCCGAGATCTTTCGTGGCCTGTCTGGCGATGTCGATGATCGCCGAGTAGGAGCCGCCGACCTGGACCAGCTTGACGTCCTTGATGTTCTGCGCCCAGATCGTCGGGAATCCACCGATCGCGCCCGAGCCGGCCATCACGCCAGCCGTCGCGGCTGCTCCCTTCAAGACCTGGCGCCGACTCAGATGTTGCCGCAGCGTCTTGTTTTTCGCTGACATGATGGCCTCCTCCTGCGTCGTTCGAGTCGAGGCGGACAGCCGGGGCGAACCGGGCCCGACGCCGTAGGCTCCGCCTCGCCGGTCGCGCCCCCCGGACGGGGTGTGCTGTGACTACACCCCTCCCGACACAGTGTCAAACGAAAAAGGGCTCTTCGGGGCCGCGTTTTCCCGGGTGTTCCTTGACACCCCAGACCCCTCAAAGTAGGCTCCGGCCCGTCAGCCCAGGGGGACCCGTGGACCTGATCATCCGCCGCGCGATGCTGGCGGGGTCCGAGCGACCCCAGGACATCGGCGTGGCCGGCGACCGCATCGCCCGTATCGCGCCCGCGCTCCCCGACCGCGCGCCGGTCGAGATCGACGCCGAGGGCGGCCTCGTCACGCCCGCGCTCGTCGAGCCGCACCTCCACCTCGACGCGGTCCTGACCGAGGGCGAGCCCCGCCACAATCGCAGCGGCTCCCTCTTCGAGGGCATCGAGATCTGGGGCGAGCGCGTCAAGCGGCTGAGCCCGGAGGACATCACCCGACGCGCGAACCGCGCCCTCCGCTGGCTCCTGGCCCACGGCGTCACCCACCTCCGGGCGCATGTCGACGTCTGCGACCCGTCGCTCACCGCCGTGCGCGCGCTGCTCGCGGTTCGCGACGCCTGGCGCGGCGTCGTCGACATCCAGCTCGTGGCCTTCCCCCAGCAGGGGATCTACTCGTTCCCGGACGGCGAGAAGCTGATGGTCGAGGCGCTCGACCTGGGCGTCGACGTGGTCGGCGGCATCCCCCACTACGAATGGACGCGCGAGTACGGCGAGCGGGACGTCAAGACCGCGCTGGGGCTGGCCGCGCGCTACCGGAGGCCGGCCGATCTCCACTGCGACGAGACGGACGACGACCAGAGTCGGTTCCTGGAGCTGGTGGCGGCGGAGACGATCCGGCTCGGGCTCCAGGGCCGGGTGACGGCCAGCCACACCACCGCCATGCACTCGTACAACAACGCCTACGCCGACCGCTTGATCCGGCTCTGCCGCACGGCCGGGCTCCACTTCGTGACGAACCCGCTCGACAACTCGGTGCTGCAGGGGCGCTTCGACAGCTACCCGATCCGCCGCGGCTTCACGCGGGTCAAGCAGCTGCTGACGGCGGGCCTCAACGTCGCCATCGGCCACGACTCGATCATGGACCCCTGGTACCCGCTCGGGGTCGGCGATCCCGTCCAGGCCTGCTTCGTGATGGTGCACTACGGCCACATGTCGGGACACGACGAGCTGGCGGGCATGCTCGACTTCGTCACGACCCGCGCCGCCCGGTGCCTCGGTCTCGAGGGCTACGGCCTGGCCGAAGGCTGCCGCGCCGACCTCGTCGTCTTCGACGCACCCACCCCCGTGGACGCCGTCCGCACGCTCGCCGCCCGGCGGGCCGTGGTGGCCCGCGGCCGACTGGTCGCCCGCACTGCGCCGATGCGCAGCGCGTTGCTCCTCGACGGCCGCGAGGAGCCGGTGAGCTTCCTCCGATGAGCGGCCACGCGCACGTAGTCGAGGAGCGCCACGGGTTCCCCGGGGCGCTCCGAACGTGGGGGGGTGTGGGGGGCCATGTCGGGGCCCCCCACGTCGACAGATGAGCGGCCACGCGCACGTAGTCGAGGAGCGCCACGGGTTCCCCGCGGCGCTCCGAGCGTGGGGGGGTGTGGGGGGCCATGTCGGGGCCCCCCACGTCAACGAATGACCGAGCCGGGCCGGGCCGCGCGCCGCCGGGGCCCGGCCTCACTGGCCGGCCGCGAGCTGCGCGGGTGGCTGGTCTTCGGCGTCGTCGCCCTGGTCGCCTGGGAGGCCGGTTCCCGGCTCTACGATCAGCCCTACCTCCTGCCGGCGCCGTCTCAGATGGCGCGGGAGCTCGGCGAGCAGTGGCGGCTGGTGCTCGACTATGCGCTGATCACAACCCAGGAGGTGGTGATCGGCTTCGCCCTGGGGTCGGTGGCGGCTCTCCTCGGCGCGGTGCTGTTCCTGTGGCTGCCCGCCGCGCTCGAGGACTTCCTCTACCGCCTGGTGGTGACCCTCAACAGCACCCCGTTCGTGGCCCTGGCCTCCCTGGCGGTCGTCTGGTTCGGGCTCGGCATCACCAGCAAGATCGTGATCGCGGCCATGTACACCTTCTTCGCGGTGCTCTACACGACCCACAAGGAGTTCGTCTCCGTCGAGCCGATCCGCGAGCAGCTGATGGACGTCTACAACGCCACCTGGTGGCAGCGCATCGTCCTGCTCAAGATCCCCTCGGCGCTGCCGATCATCTTCGTGAGCCTCAAGGGGGGCGTCATGGCGGCCGTCAACGGCGCGATCGTCGGGGAGCTGTTCGGCGCGTTCGAGGGGCTCGGCTACATGATCCTGGACTCGCGGTACGTCGGCAACACGGTGCGCGTGTTCCTCGCGGCCGTCTTCTGCGCGGCCATCGGGTGGGTGCTCCTCGGCGTCGTCGCGCTCGCCGAGCGGGCGCTGCTGCCCTGGCACGTCAGCATGGCGCGCGGCCGGGGCGCGCGGTGAGGCAGTGCTCACTGGCAAGGAGGACAAAACGATGAAGACGCTCGTGCGGCTCGCGGCGCTCGGCCTGGCGGCGGCCGTCCTGGCCGCCGCCTCGGGGTTGGCCGCTCAGACGAAGACGAAGGTGACCATCTTCGAGGCCTGGTTCATCCACAACGAGTCGATGGGCTCGCCGACGGCGGTCGAGAAGGGCTTCTTCGACGGGCTCGACGTCAAGGTGGTGGGCGGTGGGCCCGGGCTCTCACCGCTCGACCGCGTGATGGCGGAGACGAAGGGGGGCAGCATCGCCTTCGGCGTCGACTACCCCTACAACCTGCTGGAGGCGCGGGAGAAGCAGAAGCTGCCGCTGGTCGCGGTGGCCCACGACTTCCAGAAGTCGGCGATCCGGCTCATCACCTGGAAGGAGATCAAGAGCCCCAAGGACATCCAGGGCACGGTGGCCACCTGGATCGGCTACGACAAACAGGTGAAGGCCGCCATCGGCCCCGACTGGGCCAAGCAGGTCAAGATCGTGAACCAGCAGGGTGATCCCGCTACCATCGGCTCGTGGCTGCGCAAGGAGTACCAGTTCGCCCACGCCATGATCTACAACGAGGTCCTGGTCGCCAAGCGCACCGCCAAGGACAAGTACTGGCAGTACGCCTACACGGACTTCGGCATCGACTGGCCGGAGAACGTCCTCTTCACCACCGAGGAGATCCTGCGCAAGCACCCCAAGGTCGTGCAGGCCTTCGTGATCGGCCGCTACAAGGGCTACCAGCACGCGCTGGCCAACCGCCCGGAGGCGGTGCAGACCCTGCTCAAGTACAACAGCAACCTCAAAGGGCAGGAGCAGCACGAGCTGGAGGGGATGGAGGCCATCGCGTCGATCATGGTCACGCCCGAGACGCGGAAGCACGGCCTCGGCTGGGTCGACCCGGCGGGCTGGGAGCGCGTGGCCCGCGACCTGACGAAGGCCGGCTTCTACCCCGCCCCTCCGGACGTCAAGCGCGCCTTCACCACCGAGTTTCGGAGCGGCGTGACCCCCTGAGCGGGGATGGCCGAACCGGTCATCGTCCTCGAGCGGGCGTCGAAGGTCTACGACGTCGATCGGCGGGCCGGGCCCGCCGGCCCGCCCGGCGATCAGGGGCTCGAGGCGGTGGCCGACTTCTCGCTCGACGTGGCGCCGGGCGAGTTCGTCTCGATCATCGGGCCGTCGGGCTGCGGGAAGACGACGGTCCTGTTCATGCTGGCTGGCCTCAGGTCGCCGACCGCCGGACGAGTGGAGGTCTGCGGCCGGCGGCCGGCCGAGGCCGTGCGGGCCGGCCTGGCCACCGTCATCTTCCAGCAGCCCGTGCTCTTCGAGTGGCTGACGGTCGAAGAGAACGTCCTGCTTCCCCTGCGCATGCGCGATCCCCGCTGGTGGGCGTGGCCGCTCCGCCGCCGGCGGCACCTGGCCCGGGCGCGCCAGGCGCTGGCGACCGTGGAGCTCTCGTCCTTCGCCCACTTCTACCCCGACGCGCTCTCCGGCGGCATGCAGCAGCGGGTCGCCATCGCGCGCGCGCTGACGCTGGCGCCCCAGGTGCTGCTGCTCGACGAGCCTTTCGGCGCCCTGGACGAGATCACGCGCGACCGCATGAATCGCGAGCTGCTGCGGCTGTGGGAGGCCCAGCGGCTCACCATCGTCTTCGTGACCCACTCGATCGAGGAGGCCGTCTTCCTCTCTGACCGCGTCGTGGTCATGAGCCGCGGTCGCTCGGCCCGGAGCGGCTCGAGCATCGTGCGTGTGGTGAAGATCGACCTCCGGCGCCCCCGGCACCTCGACGTCAAGGAGGAGGTCGCCTTCTTCGAGAAGGTGCGCGAGGGCCGCGAGGTGCTGCGCGAGGCATAACCCTGGAACTGGTCGCGCTGATCAGGCGGAACGCGTATTACGACTCGGTGACGCTGATGCGCGCGACGGCGGAGCTGCGGGCGCTGCCCGGCGTCGTCGAGGCGGCCGCGCTGATGGCCACCGAGCCGAACCGGGTCCTGCTCGCCGAGGCCGGGCTCCTCACCGCCGAAGCGGAGAGCGCCGGCGCCACCGATCTCGTCCTCGCGGTCCGTGCCGAGACGGCCGACGCCGCCCGCACCGCGCTGGCCTGCGCCGAGCTCCTGCTCGCTCCCCCCGGCGCGCCCAGTGCCGCGACGGAGCTGGCGCCCCGGTCGACGTTCACGGCCGCGCGCCGGGCCGAGGGCGCGCAGGTCGCGGTGATCTCGGTGCCGGGCCCGTTCGCGGCGCTCGAGGCCCACCAGGCGCTCGGCGCCGGCCTTCACGTCTTTCTGTTCAGCGACCATGTCGCCCCGGCCGACGAGGTCACGCTCAAGCGTCGGGCCGGCGCCCGGGGCTTGTTCGTCATGGGCCCAGAGTGCGGCACGGCGATCCTCGACGGCATCGGCCTCGGCTTCGCCAACCGGGTCCGGCGCGGGCCGATCGGTCTCGTCGGGGCCTCGGGCACCGGGCTCCAGGAGGTCAGCACCCTTGTCCACCGCCTGGGCGGTGGCGTCTCGCAAGTCATCGGCACCGGCGGCCGCGACCTCGATGACGCCGTCGGCGGCCTCACCACGCTCCAGGCGCTCGAGTGGCTGGCCCGCGACCCGGCGACGGCGGTGATCGTGATCGTGTCCAAGCCCCCGTCCGCGGCGGTCGCCGACCGCGTGCTCGCGGCGGCGGCCGCGGCTGGCAAGCCGGTCGTCGCCTGCCTTCTGGGCTGGGGCGGCAAGGCGCCGGCCGGCGTGCGGGCGGTGGCGACGCTCGAGGCGGCGGCGCTGACCGGATTGGACGCCGTCGGCCTCACGCCCGCGGCGCTCCCCCTCCCCTCGGAAGGAGGGTCGCCCGCGGCCGGTCGGGTCGCCGGGCTCTTCACCGGCGGCACGCTCTGCGAGGAGGCGGCGGCCATCGTGGGTGACGGCCTGCCTTTCGTAGACTTCGGCAGCCCGGCCTATACGCGCGGCCGCCCGCACCCGATGATCGACCCCGCGCTGCGGAATGGCGCTGTGCGCGCCGCTGGCGCCGACGGGGGTGTCGCGGTGATTCTGGCCGATGTAGTCCTCGGCTGGGGCGCCCACCCCGATCCGGCCGGCGAGCTGGCCCGCGCCGGCGCCGACGCCCGCGCGGCGGCCCGCGGGCGCCCCTTGCACCTCGTCGCTCACGTCGTGGGCACCGATGAAGACCCGCAGCGTCTCGGCGAGCAAGAGGCGCAGTTGCGCGCCGCCGGCGTCCTCGTCTGCGCCACGAACCGGATCGCGGCCGAGCTGGCTCGGCGGCTCGCCGGAGGTAAGCGGTGAGCGCCGGCTTCTTCGCCTCGCCGCTGCGCGCCGTCAGCGCCGGCGTCGAGTTGTTCGCCGACGCGCTCGACGCCCAGGGCGTGCCGGTGACGCGCGTGGACTGGCGGCCTCCGGCCGGAGGCGAAGCGTCGCTGGCTGCCGGGCTCGACGCGCTCTGGTCCGATGAGGTCGACGCGGCCAACCGCGACGCCCTCGGATGTCTCATCGCCGCCGAGCCCGTGCTGGTCGACGTCCGTCCGGCGATCGAGGTCGTCCCGGGGATGACGCGCGAGACCGTGCTCCACGCGGGGCCGCCGATCACCTGGGAGCGGATGAGCGGCCCCATGCGCGGAGCCATCCTCGGCGGGCTCCTTTACGAGCGGCTGGCGCCGAGCGCGGAGGCCGCCGAGCGCCTGGCCCTCTCCGACGATCTCCGGTTCGACCCCTGCCACCACCATGCCGCCGTCGGGCCCATGGCGGGGATCGTCACTGCCTCGATGCCCGTCGTGATCGTCGAGAACCGGGCGCGCGGCAACCGGGCCTACGCGACGCTCAACGAGGGGCTCGGCCGGGTCCTCCGCTACGGCGCCTATGCGGACGACGTCATCGAGCGGCTGCGCTGGATGGCGACCTCGCTCGGGCCCGCGCTCGGCGCCGCGGTCCGCGCGGCCGGCGGCCTCGACCTCCGGGCGCTGATCGCCCAGGCGCTGCAGATGGGCGACGAGTGCCACAACCGCAACCGGGCCGCCTCGGCGCTCCTGCTCAAGGCCCTCGGCCCGCATCTGGCCGCGCTCGACCTGCCGGCCGCCGACCGGGCCCGGCTGTTCACCTTCATCGGCGGCAACGAGCACTTCTTCCTCAACCTGGCCATGGCCGCCTGCAAGGCCGCCACCGACGCCAGCCACGGCATCCCCCGGAGCACGCTGGTCACCACCATGGCGCGCAACGGAACCGACTTCGGGATCCGGGTGAGCGGGCTCGGCGACCGCTGGTTCACGGCGCCGGCCGAGACGCCCGTCGGGCTCTACTTCACGGGGTACGCTCCCCAGGACGCGAACCCCGACATCGGCGACAGCGCGATCACGGAGACCGCCGGGATCGGCGGCTTCGCCATGGGGGGCGCGCCGGCGATCGTGCAGTTCGTCGGCGGCACCGCGGAGGAGGCGCTCCGGACCACGCGGCTCATGTACGAGATCACGCTGGGCGAGAGCCCGGTCTACCGGCTGCCGGTCCTCGGGTTCCGCGGCACGCCGACCGGCATCGACGTGCGGCTGGTCGTCCAGACCCGGATCCTGCCCCAGATCAACACCGGGATTGCGCACCGCCAGCCCGGGATCGGCCAGATCGGCGCCGGCCTGGTCAAGCCTCCGTTCGCCTGCTTCGAAAACGTGCTCCGGGCAATGGCCGCGTGGTCCGGCCCCGGCGCCGCCACCGGGCCGGCGAGGCCAGCGTGAGCCAGTCCCTTCGCTGGAGGGCGGGCTGGACGTGACCGCGCCGCGCCAGGTGGAGGCGTTCGTGCAGATGTCGCCCGGGATGCGGGCGACAACAACGCGGGCGGCGTCCGGCACCACGAGCGCCGAGAGTGGCGCGACGCTGAACCGCTACACCACAAGTGTGGGATGGGTCCGGGGCATTCCGATGATGTCGTTCAGGACGCTGGTGACGCCCGGAATCTTGGCGACGGTCTCCTGGGCCACCGTCCGCTCCTCCTCAGATCGGACGTATCCAGTGAGGGAAAGGGCGCCCTGCGCACAGGATACGAAGATCTGCTGCCCACGGGTCACCGGGTTAGCCAGGAGCACCGCCTTGGCCTGGGCCGTCAGGCTCCGGTCCGTCACCGTCGAGCGTGAGACGTCGGTCGTCTGGAACCGCTCACTGCGGAGCAGATCCTGGACGACCCGGACGCCTTCCTCGACGCTCAACCGCTCGGTGTTGAGGACAAGATCGTAGAGGAGCGGATCCTCCCAGTCGACATGGTAGAAGAACCTGACCCGCGCCCCCAACTCGCGGTCAGACTGCCGTACAGCGTCGAGCGCGGCTTCCCGCGTAAGCCCCTGCTGTTGCACCACCCGCTCGGCCCGCACGCGCTCCGGGGCATTCGCGCGGAGCCGCACGACGTGGGGCGCGTCCCTAAGCACCACGGTGGAGGCGCGGCCCACGAGGACGACGTTATCCTGCGCGGCCAGCTCCAAGATGATCGCCTCGATGTAGGTCATGTAACGCTGCTGGGCCTCTGAGAACCGCTCCCAGAGGGTCGGCTTTTCCTCCGCAGCATGCTTCAGCTCCATGAGACCTTCGCCGAAGCGCTCGGCCGCCTTTGTGATGATCTCCCGATCTGCGAACTCATAGCCGAGCCCCGTGGCCGCCGCCCGGCCAATGTCAGCGCCCAGGCTTCCAATCGTCTCCGAAATGGCGACGATGCTCATGATTTACCTCCTCTCGGGCGACTCCACTGCCGCCGGAGCAACGATCACCAACGCACTCCGGCGACTTGATGACTGGCTGCGGACAGACGATGCGCCCCGGCTCGAAGGTTGTCAAGGCGACCCGTCAGCGCCTTGAAAACCCGGCTTGACACGCGACGGCGGCAGAGTAGAGTGCTACCACTCACCGAACCCGCTCACCGGAGGCGCCCATGGCGACCGCGACAAAGGCCAAGACAAAGACCCGTTGGCAGATGAGTGGCCAAGGTTACGAGTTCTGCAACTGCGACTTCGGCTGTGGCTGCAACTTCGGCGGCTTCCCGAACTCGAAGGATGGCAGCTGCCGCGCGCTCGTCGGCTTCACGGTGACGAAGGGGCGCTGCGGCGACGTCGACCTCTCCGGCGTGAAGGGCGGCGCGATCTTCGTGTGGCCCAAGGCGATCCACGAGGGCAACGGCCAGGCCGCCTTCATCGTGGACCCCGCCACCACCGACAAGCAGGTCGAGGCGCTCTCCCAGATCTTCACCGGCCAGCTCGGCGGGCTGCCGTGGGAGCTGATCGGACCGACCTTCAAGGTCGCCGGTCTCTTGAAGAAGAAGATCACCATCGAGGGCAAGGGCCGCAAGAGCACCTTCCGCATCGAGGGCGTGGGCGAGGGGCGCGGCGATGCCTTGAAGAACCCGGTCACCGGCGAAGACCACATCGTCAACGTCAACCTGCCCACCGGCTTCATCTGGAAGAAGGGCGAGGCCGGGCAGGGCTCGTTCCGCGCGTCGGCGGCCGGTCTCTCCGTCGAGTTCAACAAGACAAACTGGATCTACTACAAGTACGACTGGTCGAACGCCGCCTGAGGCGGCAGGCACGCGCGCAATGAGCGAGGCCGCGCTCGAAACGCTGCTCCGCCGCGACCGCGTCGTCGGCGGCGCGGCCCTGGCAGTGCTGATCGTCGCCGCCTGGCTCTATCTCCTCCACCTCGCCTCGGCGATGTCGGACACAGCGATGCCCGACATGCCGGGCCTGGCCATGACCATGCCGGCGATGCATGCCTGGAGCTGGGTGGAGGTCGGCGCGCTCGTCGCCATGTGGGCCGTGATGATGGTCGCCATGATGACGCCCGCCGCGGCGCCGATGATCCTGATGTTCGCCACCATCCACCGGCGCCGCACCGCGGAAGGTCGCCCCGCGGTGCCGACGGCCATCTTCGTCCTCGGCTACCTCGTGGTCTGGACGATCTACAGCGTCGTTGCGGCGCTCGCGCAATCCGGTCTCCACGCCGCCGCGCTGCTGTCGCCGGCGATGGCGGCCACGAGCCCGCTGCTCGCCGGCGGTCTGCTCGTCGCGGCCGGCGTGTTCCAGTGGACGCCGCTCAAGCGCGCGTGCCTGGCCGCCTGCCGCTCACCGTTGTCCTTCCTCATGACCGGCTGGCGCGAGGGCCGCGGCGGGGCGTTCCTGATGGGGCTGCGCCACGGCCTCTACTGCCTCGGGTGCTGCTGGGCCCTCATGGCGCTCCTGTTCGTGGCGGGCGTCATGAACCTGCTCTGGGTCGCCGCCATCGCGGTGGCCGTCCTGGTGGAGAAGGTGGTCCCGCGGGGCGAGCTGGTGGGCCGCCTCGCGGGTGTGGCACTCGTCGCTGCCGGCGTGCTGCTGGTGGCCCGCGTCGTCGTCGGCTGACCGCGCAGAGGACACGCCGGCGGTCGTAGGTTCTTCAACGCCGGCCTCGGCCGGCGGCCTTTCTCCGCCTCCCGCGCCTTGATGGCCTAGCGCTGAGTCTTGGCACCGCGATTGCGGCGCCTCCCCACAGCGTGACTGCGCGGTCAAGCACAGGAGGCGATAATGTGGCGACCCATCCCTACCGGCGTGTTCCTCGCTGTTGTGATACTCGCATCAGGACCGGCTTCGGCGGCGACCCCCACCGCCGCGGACATCGCGGCCTGCAACAAGGAAGCGAAGACGGAAGTGGAGACGGCGAGCGCCTCGCCAAGCCCCGAACGTCGTCCCGAGAGTCAGCCCCAGACGATGCCTGATGCTCGGGGTGGCGTTCTCGTCGTTTCCCCGCCGCAGCTCAATCCCGATGCCCCGGCGCCGGGTCGGCGCAAGGGCGAGGCGGCCGCCGCGTCGCCCAGCGATCGGACCGGCAGGACGGTTACGCCGCCCGCAGACCCTCAGCTGGAGGGCATGGATGCGCAAGGCGCCAACGACCCCGCCTATATCGCCGCGTACAAGCGGTGCATGAGGCAGCGGGGATTTTGACCGGCCGCGGAGACGCTGCAGAGGGAGGACCTCATGGCGGTCCAGGCATCGACAAAGCGCGGAGTGAAGTCGACCTCGAGGAAGACGGCCTCGTCGCGGCACGGCCTGGCCCCGACGCCCCGGGCCCGGCCGGTGGCCGGTGCCTTCGGGGGAGAAGGACGAGACCGCAAGACGCCACGGTCGGCGGGTCCGCTAATGCCCCGCGCCGCCCGCACGGACGTGCGCCGCGCCGGCGCCAAGGGGCCCGTCGGCATCTCGAACCGCCCACTTTCCCGCGAGCAGAATGAGCAGCGACGCCTGCCGCCTCGTGGCCAGGCGAGGGGACGCTGAGAGACCGTCAGGGAGCCCGGACGGCGTCGAGGCCTTTCCAGTCGAAGTCGACGCCGTGGCCGGGCCGGTCGGGAGCGATGGCGTCGCCGGTCTCGATGCGCAGCGGCTCGGCGATGAAGCGCTCAATTCCGAGCCCATGGGCCTCGAGGTAGGAGCGGTTCGGCACCGCGGCCAGCAGGTGCACGGTGATGTCGTGCGCGCCGTGGGACGTCACCGGCAGGTTGAACGCTTCGGCCAGGTGGCAGACCTTCATGAACGCGGTGACGCCACCGCAGTTCGTCACGTCGGGCTCGGGGAACGTCACGCCGCCGGCCGCGACGAGCTGCCGGAACTCGTAGAGCGTGTGCAGGTTCTCGCCGGCGGCGATCGGCAACCCGCCCTCGCGCACGATGCGGGCGTGGCCCGGTACGTCGTCCGGGATGGTCGGCTCCTCCAGCCACACCGGTGCGAACTCGGCCAGGGCCCGGGCGGCCCGGATCGCCTCGTCCACGCTCCACCGCATGTTCGCATCCACCATCAGCGGGAATTCGGGGCCGAGGTGGGCCCGCATCGCCCGCACGCGCTCGACATCGTCCCGTAGCGCTGGGCGACCGACCTTCATCTTGATGGCCCGGAACCCGCGCGCCCGGTTCTCCTCCGTCTGCCGCAGGAGCGCGTCCAGCGGCAAGTGCAGATCGATGCCGCCGGCGTAGCAGGGCACGCGCGGATCGAACCCGCCCAGGACGCGCCAGAGCGGCGCGCCCTGACGCCGGGCGCGGAGGTCCCACAGCGCGATGTCCACCGCGGAGATGGCCAGGGCCTGGGCGCCGCCGCGCCCGCCGTAGTGCAGCGCCCACCACATGGCCTGCCACAGCTCCTCGATGCGGTCGGCCTCGCGTCCCGCCAGCAACGGGGCCAGATCCCGCGCCACCAGGGCGGTGCCGACGGTGTAAGTGTACCCCACCCCCTCCGCGCCCTCGGCATCCCGCAGGCGCACGGTCACCAGCTCGAACGCCCGGATGGTGCCGTGGGTACTGTCCGACAGGACCGCCGGCAGCGGGATGCGATAGTGGTCGACTTGAAGATCACGAATCAGCGTTGTCTCTTGCTGCCCCTCGGGAGGCGTTGTAGCTTTGGCGCGGCTGAAACGCACGTGAGGAGCCAGCCGTGTTCGATCTCGTGATCAGGAACGGCAAGGTTTCTCTACGTCGTGCCGGGCGGGATCGACGCCCACGTGCACTTCGACATGGAGTTCCTCGGCCAGAGCAAGCATTCCTTCGAGAGCGGGACGATCGCGGCCGCCTTCGGTGGCACCACCACCGTCATCGACTTCACCCTGGATCTGAAGACCCTGGGCGGCCCGCTGCTGGACGCGGTCGAGAACCGCCGGGAGAAGGCGGAGGGCAAGGCCGTCATCGACTTCGCCTTCCACTGCTCGAGCTCTCGCAGCGTGTCGTCGTCGCCGTTGTTGACCACGCTCCTGGTGTCCATGCCCGAGGTGTTCCGGGACTTCAGCGCTACCGGTTCCTCGTCTTCGGGCTCATGCTGATGGTGCTCATGGTGTTCCGGCCGCAGGGCTGCTGACCTTTCGGGGCCGCCGCGAGGCCGAGCCCGGGGCCGAGCCGGAGGCCAGTACCGAGGCGTGAGGCCTCAAAGGAGAATGATCCCAGCCCGACAGCCCAGGAGGAAGCGCCATCGCCCGTCCGGCGAGAAACCTCGCCGGACGGGATCGGCCCACGCCAGGTGTTAGTCTAGTCGGCGCGGTTGATGATCACTGCTTCACCACGAAGCAGTTTTCTACCGCAGTGTTGTTCCCGGTGGTCGTTCGGGCGATGATCTCGAACTTGAATATGCCGCCCCGGGCAATAATTGCTGATGGAACCTGGAACGCTGTCACCGTGGGCGGGAGGTCGACGCCGAACTTGACGTCTCCCTGCTCGACGAAGAACTGGTATCGGACGATCTCGACTGGGCCCGGTCTGCCGATCGTGGGATGCGATTCTTCCACAGGATCCCAGTCGATGATGACGGGCTTGCGAGCTGAAACTGACGGTAAGGCACTTGCGTCGCAGTTCTCCGCCGCCGGCTTTCCAGAAATGCGAATGTTGGACGGCGGGGCCGCCAACACGTGGCTGAGCTCCACAGTGCTCTTGAACTCCTTTCCTTCACGGGTCATGGCCTCGATTTCGTAAGTTCCCTCGGGGAACCGACGGAAGAAGTCCTCGGGCGCCAGTTCGTCGAACGACGGCTCAGCACTCTCTAGAAACAGCTGGGTCAGGCCCTGCCTTGCCAAGCGACCTGCAGCCGTGACTCTGAGTATCGTGCGCCCTCGCGGGTCCTCGATTTCCAGCACCACGTAGGGCCCTCCGTCGATCGAAGCGTGAATGCCAAGGTCTCCGTCGGTGTCATTGAGCTCGAAGAACAGCTCGGCCTCGGAAAATTCAGCGGCCGAAACTCCCGCCGCGCCGGCTCCCAAGGTGAGCACGACTACGGCCATCAGGAAAAGGGCCGGCCGGCCAATGCCTTTCCGGATCCCCATAACTCTCATCGGGCCTCCTCCCTTTCTGGGATGAGCACCCTCGGGAGACCCATCCCGTGGAGATCGTGCCTGGGCAACCTGAGGATTGGCTGAGGATTCCAGGAATCTCTTCGGGGTGGGTCGGCGCCCGCCCCGGAACTGACGGTCCCTCGGTGTGAGGGCGAGCCACGAAGAAGTCGAGAAGCTCGAGGGCGAGCTGGCCCGCGACCCGGATCGGCTGGCGAGCGACCGCGACCCTCAAATACGACGTCACCCGCTGTTGACGCGCCGACCGGCGCGCATACACTGTCCGACGTGACCTCGCGACCCGACCTCGTCGGCGCCTCGCCCCGCCGCAAGGAGGACCGGCCGCTCCTCGCCGGGGCGGGACGCTTCCTCGACGACCTCACCCGACCCGGCATGGTGCACCTGGGCGTCGTCCGGAGTGTCCACGCCCACGCGCGCATCCTCCGGGTCGACGGGACGGCCGCGCGGGCGCGGCCGGGCGCGATCGCCGTCTGGAGCGCCGCCGACCTGCCGGAGGTCGCGCGCCCCATGCCGGCGGCATTCGGCGCGGTCCGGAAGGGCCGGCCGTACTCGGTGCCCGTGCTCGCGGGCGACGTCGCGCGCTGGGTGGGGCAGCCGGTCGCCGTCGTCGTCGCCGACGATCCGTATCGCTTGGCGGATGCGCTCGAGGTCGTCCGCGTCGAGTACGAGCCACTCCCACCGGTGGCGTCGATCGAGGACGCCGTCAGGGCCGAGCGCCGCGTCCATCCCGACTGGCCGGACAACGTCGCGCTCGTCGCGCAGGGCGTCATCGGCGACCCAGCGCGCGCGCTCGCCGGGGCCGACCTCGTCCTCCACGAGCGACTGCGCCACCCGCGTCTGGCCGCGGTGCCGATCGAGACCCGCGGCGTCCTCGCCTACCGCGACGAGGACACGGGGGCGCTCGTGGTGTGGTCGTCGGCCCAGAACCCCTATCGCATCCGCGACGTAGTCGCCAGCGTGCTCGACCTTCCCACCGAGCGGGTTCGCGTGCGCATCCCCGACGTCGGCGGCGGCTTCGGGCCGAAAGGCTCCGTCTATCCCGAAGAGATCCTGGTGGGCGCGGCCGCGCTCCGTCTCGGGCGCCCGGTGAAGTGGATCGCGACGCGGCGCGAGGATCTCGCGAGCACCGGGCACGACCGCGATCAGGCTCACGAGGTGCGGATCGGCTTTACGCGCGCGGGCTCGATCGTGGGGATCGCCGGCACCTTCTGGGCCGACGTCGGCGCGCTGCCCACCGAGGGCGACGGCCTCACCCTCAACACGGTGAACCACCTCCCCGGACCCTATCGCGTGCGGCACTACCGGAACGCGGGGACGAGCGTCGTCACCAACAAGATGCTCAACGCCGCCTACCGCGCTGCGGGCCGCCCCGAGGCCGTCTTCGTGATGGAGCGGCTCATGGATCTCGGCGCGCGCCGGCTGGGGCTCGATCCAGCCGATATCCGCCGTCGCAACTTCGTCCGTCCCCAGGACATGCCTTATCGGCCGGGGCTCAGCTACAAGGACGGCGTCCCCATCGCCTACGACCCCGGCGACTTCCCGGCGGCCTTCGAGCGCGCGCTCACACTCCTCGGCTACAAGGACTGGCGGGCCCGCCAGCGCGTGCAGGCCGCGAGCGTTCGGCGGATCGGGCTCGGGCTCGCCTGCTACGCGCAGGGGACCGGGCTCGGCCCCTACGAGGGAGCGGCGGTGCGGGTCGACCCGAGCGGCAAGGTATACGTCGTGATCGGCGTGGCTGCTCAGGGTCAGGGCCACACGACGACGCTCGCGCAGATCGCCGCCCAGGAGCTGGGCGCGCGCTTCGAGGACGTGGTCGTCACCGCCGGAGACACATCGACCTTCCCGTTCGGGATGGGTACCGGCGGGAGCCGCGTCATGGCCAACGCCGGTCCCGCCGTCGCGCGCACCGCCCGCGAGGTGCGGGCGCGGGCGGCCCGCGTGGCCGCCGAGATGCTCGAGTGCGCGCCGGAGGACGTCCGGATCGAGGACGGACGCGCCCACGTCGCGGGGATGCCCGACCGGGCGGTAAGCCTGGGCCGCGTGGCCCACCTGGCGATGCGGTCCAAGACGACGAAGGCCGTGGGCGAGCCCGGGCTGAACGCGTGCCTGTACTTCTACCCGGAGACGGTCACCTGGGCCTTCGGGACGCACACCGCCGCCGTCGAGGTGGACGTCGAGACGTGCGCGATCCGCCTGCTCGCCTACGCCGTCGTCCACGACCCTGGGCGCGCCATCAATCCGACGATCATCGAGGGCCAGCTCCATGGCGGCGCGGCCCAGGGCATCGGGGCGGGGCTCCTGGAAGAGGTCGTCTACGACGCCGCCGGCCAACTCCTCACCGGGAGCCTCATGGACTACGCGATCCCGCGCGCCGACGCGCTGCCGTCGTTTGCCGTCGCCCTCGACGAGCACGCCTCGGTCATCAACGACCTCGGCGTCAAGGGCGTGGGCGAGAGCGGCGCCATCCCGGGCGCGGCCGCCATCGCCAACGCCGTCGAGGACGCTGTCGCGGACCTCGGCGTGGTGATCCGCGAGGCCCCCGTCACGCCCCCTCGGCTTTTCGCGCTCCTCGAGGAGGCCCGCCGCCGGCGATGAGCCACCCGCGGGCGCCGAAGGCCTCTCGCTAGAGTAAGACCCTCCTCGGCCTCGCCTCCGGCGTCCACGGGCCCACGACCTACACCATGCTGTACCGCTCGGAGTCAACCCGATAGGCAGAACCCAGCTTATCGAGCATAGCGCCCGATGAAGTCAATGAACTTGGTCGCCACTACAAGCTGATTTCGTACCTGCGAAGCCGACGGCGGCGCGAGATACGAACGGCGCGACCCAGGGGTCGCGCCGTCCCCGTGACCGAACTGCGGAAGTTGGGCTAGTCCCCGAGCTGCGAGCCAGCTGGCCGCTCGATCATGCGCCGCTCGAGCCCGGCAGCTGGGACAAATGCCCCAGAACAGGCCGAACCGGTTGCGGACCGCATCACAGCCGGCCCGGGTGGACCATGACAGGCTCCCGACGACGCGGGAGCACCAGCCGGGCCTCCCGTTGGAAGCCCGCGAAGCCCTCCACCTCAAGTCTCACATGGGCCGGAAGGATTCGGGACAGCCGACCGACGGCGTCCCAGATCTCGGCCTGTGAGCAATCTCTCATGTCCACCCGGACGACCGCAGAGCGGAAAAGGAGCGCGCACTGTGTTCGTACCGTGACTCGGCCTCGCAGCTCGCGGTCATTCAGTTCCTGCACAACGGCGGCGTGCAGGGCCCGTTGGCGCTCGTCGCGACCGTTGAGCAGGAGCATCAGGACGACCAGCGGCGCCACCACGAGCCCAAATGAAATCAGCACCCCGACGACCGCCGCGAACTCCTCTAGCATCGTTGCCCCTCACGCGTCACTCAAGGACGCGGCACAACCTCCGCGACGCCGCCCCGGTCTACCCGCATGCGGAAGGCGATGCGGAACGCGAAGTCGCTCGCGCGGTTCATCGCCGCCTTCCCTTCGCTGGCCGTGTAGACGGCCGCCAGGTCATACACCGTTGCCTCGGTCGGGTCACGGTGGGCCGCCCCATAGATGCGGTACAGGTGCCGGCCGCCGAGCCGCGACGGCTGCTCGGCGTACCCGAAGACGTTGCCGAACCACTCGGCGCGGTCAGCGACCAGCACGACATGGAGCTCGCTCCGCCCGGGCGTCCGGCCCCTCCGACCGCCTGAGGACGAACTCGGATAATTCCACCTGTCGCGCCTGCACGTCCGGTACCTCGGCGACGATGTGCCGGACCCGCTCACCGGTGCCCTTCCACATCACGACACGCGCCTCAGCTCGGCAGGCGACGATCACCGCGAGCGCGAAGAACAGGGCGGCGATCCGGCGCAGCCCCGCCAAGAACCGCGTGAACCGCGGGCGCTCGGTGCGTTGAGCCAGCCGCCAGCGAGCCGCCTCTTCGCGGGCCTCACGCAGGCGGTCCCTCACCAGGTGCTCTGCGACGTACTCGTTGAAGTCCATCGCCCCTCTCCCATCACCGCTGCAGCAGCGCGGCGCGCCGCTCCTGGAGCGCACGGAGCTGCCGTAAGGCGAGACCGATCGGCGGTCGCTCGAGCTGAACGGGCGAGCGGCTCAGCTGCGCCGCGACCGGCGCCAGGGCCACCACGTCCTCCGCCCCGTACTGGTGCGCCAAACGGCTCCAGATGTTCAAGACGGTGGGCCACCCGCCTAACGAACCAAGAATTTTGATGTTCGAACGCAATGTTGGCCAGAAGAACTGGAGGTCGGCGTGGCGCGTCCATTCCTCGTCGCCGATCAGCGCGGGCTGTCCCGCGGCGAGAACCTCGAACGCCTTGCTCCGCTCGCGGTCCAGGTAGACGCCAGCGCCGCCCAGCATCGGCTCGAGGTCGCCCACCTGCGCCACGCGGGCGACTAAGCCGGTATAAGCGTCGACCTGGACCAGCGCACAGATCCGGTCCAACGGCAGCACCGCGCGCAGACCCTCGAAGAAGCAATCCCAATGGCGGCGTGAGGTCGCCGCCACTCTTGCCGCATCCCTGAGCTCTCGCGGTGGGGACTCGATCGATCGTGCGGCCGCTTTCATGCGGGTCTCCTTTCGCAGCACCCACGTCATGCTGCTGAGGCCAGCGTCCCGCCGGCGTCCATATGTTTCCAATGAATATTGGGCATGGAAGATATGCACCGGCGGCAGCGGGACACGCGATGGGATTCGCGCGTTCGTGGCGGACGTGGAGGCCGGCTCCGTCAGCCGGGCCGCCCTTACGCTTCGTCTAAATCAGCCGGCTATTGAACAGGGTGCCGCTTCGGCATGCTCATCATCACCGCCGCGTATTCCTCGTTCGCGGGTTGGGAGATCCAGGGCAACCTGATATTCCACATGAGAATATCCCCAATGCGCCGAACGCATTTTACGAATCTGTCGCCGTCATGGAGAATGAAGTGGAGAGGGGTGCGCGCCATGTGGATGCCTCAAGTGGAGTCAGTCCCTTTCGTTGCGGTTCACCGTGCCCCTGACGCGCTTCCGGCGGATGGACCTCCTCGCGGAGCCGCTGTCCCCATCCCCCGGGGCCCGGCGCCCAGTGCCGCGCCGGCGGTGCGCAACGGTCCGGTTCCGGCTGCCGCGTTGCCCCGAAACATTTCGCATGCTACGCATGCATCGGGCCTGGACCTCGATGATCTCCGCGCGTTTCTGGCAGTGGCGGAGGCCGGGTCTGTGACGACGGCCGCCACCCGTCTCCACCTCAGCCAGCCTGCCGTGACTCGGCGTCTTCAGCGTCTCGAGGCGGAGCTCGGCGTCGAACTGTTCGACCGGCATGCGAAACCGCTCGCCGCGACGGCGGCCGGCCGCGCTGCTCTCGACAAGGGTCGTCGCATCCTCCAGTCCGTGGACGACTTGCTGGCCCTGGTGAACGGGCAACCGAGCGGCGATTTTCGGCTCGGCATCTCCATGAGCGTCGCGGCCCTCGCCCTCGCGCGCCCCATCGATGAGCTCCGCAAGGCGTACCCTCGCGTGGCCTTTGAAGTGGTGACCGGCTGGAGTCCCTCGCTGATCCAGCAGGTCCGGCAAGGGTCGCTCGACATGGCCTTCGTAACGTGTCTGGACGGAGAGCGTTCGGCCGCGGACCCGGAGCCTATCATCCTTGGGCACCATCCGCTGGTCTTCGTCGCTTCGCACACGATGCGACTGCCGAAGCTGGTCGAGCCTCAGGCCCTTGGTGATGCCACCTGGGTGTTGAACCCTCACGGATGCACCTTCCGCCACGCGCTGCATCAGGTGTTGCAGGCGGCCGGCGTGCCGCTCAGGACCGCCGTGGAGGTCTACGGCTGGGACCTGCAGCTGTCGTTGGTTGCGCGGGGCGTCGGCCTCGGGCTGTTCCCCGCCTGGATCGTGGCACGCTCGCGACTCGGGCCGCGCGTTCGCACGTTTCGAATCCGCGGCTTCGACTTCCGGGCACAATTCGGGAGCGTGCATGGTCATATGCTGCCGACGTTGGAGCCGGTTGCGGCGGCGCTTGACCGCGCGCTCTCAGACCAGATCCGCACCCTCCGATGACCCGCTGAGCGGGGCACCCACCCGTGAGGTCCGCCTCCGGCGCGTGTCACCTCACCGCTTCGTCAGCAGCGCGGCGCCGGTCTGCTCATTCACCGACAGATGCAGATGTCGCAGTGGGACGATTCCATGGGCCAACTGCCGGCCAGTGACTGAGAACGCCGTCAGGTAGAAGACGGTCTCCGCCGGCCGATCGCCCGTGGACGCGCGCCGGCCGGCGACTCCGCCGATCCGGTACACCAAGACCTGGCCACCTCCGCCCCCGGCGCTCCGCATACTCGGCGACCCGCCCCACAGCCTCCTCGAACTCGGCCGTGAGCGCCAAGCGGAGGCGCGGCCGCTCGGCCGGTGCGGATTCCGTGAGCAGAAAATTGATGCCTCCACGCGCAGAAGAGATGCTTCACGGCCGCGACCATGGGGTCACCAGCGTGTCGTCGTGGAATGGGCAGGGAAACGGCGCGGCCGCGAAGAAGGTCTCCGCCTCCTGTCCGAGGTAGTAGACGAACGCCAGCGAAATGACGCCCGCGAGGAGCGTCACGCCGGCGAAGGACCATGCCAGCCGTCCAAACCGGCCCTTCATGCCGTCGCTCGCTGCCGGGCGGCCGCGCGAACCTCGACGGCCCGATCATCGATCGGCAGGTGCACCACGATGGAGAGCACGCCGAGGGCGATCCCCATCGCCCAGACCAGGTAGTACGAGTGGGTCACATCAAAAACATAGCCCGCCAGCCAGACCCCGGCGAACCCGCCGAGCTGGTGTCCGAGGAACACGAATCCGAAGAGGGTGGCCAGGTACAGGACACCGAAGATCTGCGACACCACGCCGCTGGTGAGCGGCACCGTGCCCAGCCACGTGAGCCCCATGACGACGGCGTAGGCCAGCGTCGAGGCCGCCGTCACGGGCAGGCCGATGTAGATGACCGTGGCGCTCGTGCGGATCAGGTATAACCCGCTCAGGAGATACTTCCGCCGCAGCCGTCCCCCCAGATAGCCGCAGGTATAGCTCCCCAGGATGTTCGCGGCGCCGATGATGGCCAGGGCGGCCATGCCGACCCGCGGACTCAGCCCCTGGTCGGCCAGGAAGGCCGGCAGGTGGTTTGTGAGGAAGGCCAACTGGAACCCGCATACGACGAAGCCCAGGTTGAGGAGCCAGAAGCCGGGGTGCGCCAGCGCCTCGCCCACCGCCGAGCGGAGGCCCGTCGGGGCCTGTGCCGCCTGGGCCGGGAGATCCGTCTTGACCACCAGGCCCAACGCCAGCGGCGCGATCATCGCGCTGGTCGCCGCCAGTGCCATCAGCGCCGGGGCCCAACCGAGGGTCGAGATCAGGACCTGGGTGTACGGCATCATCACGAACTGACCCAATGAGCCCAACGCGCTCGCGATCCCCAGGGCGTTGCTCTGTTGGGCCACGGGCACGCGGCGACTGATCGCGCCAAGGACAACCCATCCGGTCGCGCCGAGCCCCAGTCCGATCAACACGCCCGCGCTGAGGGTGAGCTGGCCGCCGGTCGTCGCCGATGGCATCAGCAGCAGCCCACCGACCCAGCAGGCGGCGCCCAGGGTGACGACCCGGCCGAATCCGAAGCGATCGGCGAGCATGCCGAAGAGCGGCTGACTGAAACCCCACACAAGGTTCTGGATCGCGAGCGCAAACGAGAAGGTCCCGCGGCCCCAGCCGTGCGCCGCGGTCATCGGGGGCAGGAACAACCCGAACCCGTGGCGCACGCCCATGCTCAGCGCGATGACCAGGCCGCCGCAGGCGATCACGACGCCGGGGGACTGGAGTGCTGACGCTCTCATCCGGGCCGCACCTCCGTGGCTCTCTGGGTGTTCGCGCTCGGCTCTCAGGGTCGCGCGGCGGCCGTGATGTCGCCAATGAATCCTAGGCATGGTATAGATGTCGCGTGCACATAGAGCTTGGCTCGGTCCGGGCCTTCGTGGCGGTGGCCGACGCGGGTGCCATCAACCGCGCCGCCCAGGTCGTCCACCTGAGCCAGCCCGCCGTGACCCGTCACGTGCAGCGCCTCGAGGCGGCCCTGGGCGCGCAGTTGCTCGACCGCCGCGCCCGACCGGCGACGCTCACTCCGGCCGGCCGACAGGCCGTGGAGGTGTGTCGGCAAGTCCTCAAAACTCTCGGTCAACTGCGCGCGGTGGGCGACGGTGGAGCCGGCCCAACCGGAGAGTGTCGGATCGGCATCGCGCACGCGCTGGCCAACCTCGCGCTCGCCGAACCGATCGACGGCGTACGGCGACAGTTCCCGAAACTGCAGTTACAGGTGACGACCGGCTGGAGCGCTGACGTCCTTGATCGCGTGCGCAGCGGCCAACTCGATCTCGGAGTGGTCTATTTACCCGAGGGCCAGACGCCGCCTGCCGAGCTCCGGGTCCGCGTCCTCGCCGTGCAACCGTTGATGGTCGCGGCGCCGCGCTCGTGGAAGCGCCGGCGCTTGGACCTGAAAGCGCTCGGTGGTGCCGACTGGGTGCTCAATCCCCAGGGCTGCGGCTTCCGCGGCGCGCTGCAGCGGCGGCTTGCCGACATCGGCGCAACCTTCCGGGTCGCGGTCGAGGTGCATGATCTTCAGACGCAGCTCTCCCTGGTCGCGCGGGGGGTTGGGCTCGCCCTCGTGCCGGGATGGATCGCCGCCACCAGCCCGTACCGGCATCACCTGCGGTTCTTCGGCGTACGGGGGCTGCCACTGCGTCTGTCAATCTGGGCGCTGCGGGGCAGCCCGTTGGCGATCCTCGAACCCGTTCTGACGTCCCTCGAAGACCGGCTCGCCGCGGTCTTGACGAAACGCGGGCGGCGTCCGAGTCGACCGGCTGCCTGACTTTCCGGCCCCGGTCCCACTGTGGGAGGCAGTCCCAAGAACCTGACTCGCCACCGCCAGAATGCCGCCAGGTGAGACCCATGCGCCCTGCGGACGCGAGCTGGTCGGCCAGGGAACATCTCGGGCGTTCACGGAAGGAGTGATGAACTGGCGGGAGCGGGCGACCGCGAAGCCCGCTTTTCCTCCAGAAAGGACTTGGTCCGCTGCCGAAACTCGTCCGTAGCGGCGACCAACCCAAAGTAATCCGCGCCGAGCAGCGTCGACTCTTCCAACGTCAAATTCAGACCACGATGTATGGCTTCCCAGGTCAGTCTCACCGCCCCGGGCGACTGCGCCAGGACTTCCCGGAGGAGCTCTTCTGTCTCGGACAATAAGTTTTCGGGTTCAACCACTCGATGGACGAGCCCGATCTGGTGTGCCTCTTCTGCGGTTGTGAGTCGTCCGGTCAGGAGGAGTTCTGTTGCGCGGCCTTTGCCGATCAACCTCGGAAGTGGCGTGGTGCCTCCGAACCCGGCAATCGCGCCGATCCGGACCTCAGGATGCCCTAACCTCGCATGCCGGACGGCCACGCGGAACATACAAGCTTCCGCCAGCTCCAGGCCGCCCCCCAGCGCATACCCGTTGATCGCGGCGGCGACGACCTTCCCGAGGGTTTCTGCTCCAGCCGAAAAGGACTCGTCCCCCGCGCCGGTCACGATGACAGCTTTCACCGCATCCTCGGCGCGCACCTTGTCAAGCAGGGACGCCAACTGCTGGAGGACCTCCTTGTTCAGGGCATTGAGGGTTTCAGGCCGGTTGAAGATGATCCGGGCGATTCCCTCGTTCTCCTCATACCGCACCGGGGCTTGCTCTGACATCCTGGTCCCTCCTCGATAGCCCTGAGCCTTCGCTCAGCGAGTCGCCCAGCCCAAGGTCTGCGAGGGTGACGAGCAGCCCGCCGTGCGCCAAGCCGCGGCGGTTACAGTGTCGATGCTCGATGCGAAGGCCCAGGACGAGTCCCTGAGCCTCGTTCTTCGCGTAGAACGGCCCGATGAGGTCGAGGAACGGGCTCGACTGGGCAAACGGGACGAAACCGCTCGGCACATCCGTCATCGTGGTCACACAAAGGGCTTCGACACCGCAGCGTACCCCAGTGGGCGGCCGACGGCCCAATGCGCTCCATGCATAGCCTGCACGCGCAGAAGTCAAAGACATCGGCGGACTGTGACGTTATGCTGACCCTGCTGACGGTCGCCGAACATGTGCCTTCTAGCCCTCGCATTCCGCATCCACCCTGAGGCGCCGATTGTCATCGCGGCGAACCGTGATGAATGGCTTGCGCGTGAGGCCGAACCGATGCAAGTGCTCCGACCGGCTGCGCCCCGGATTCTCGGTGGTCGAGACGTCCCCTCGGGCGGCACCTGGCTGGCGGTCAACGAGCACGGGGTCTGCGCCGGGCTGGCCAATCGTCCTTCCCCAGGGGGCCGTGATCCATCTCGACGCTCACGTGGCGAGCTCCCTTTTCTTCTCGCCCAACACAGCAAAGCCGAGCGCGCCGTGCTGGCCTTCGAAAAGGCGGTCGTCTGCACGCACTACAACCCGTGCTGGCTTTTAGTCTGCGATCGCACGGCGCTCTTCTACATCGTCGTTGGTGACGACACGGAGCCGGTCGTCACCAGGCTACCCCCTGGTCTTCACGTGCTTGGAAACGACCCGTTGGGCCATCCCTCTCCAAAGGTCGAGATGGTCTGCCGAGCGCTGACCCCGATCTGCCGCTGGTCCGGGCCCGTGCTCCTGAACGAACTCTGCCGCGTCCTGCGGAGTCATGACGTGCCTGCCCTCAGCGCGTCTCGTGATCTGCGATACGGCGCTGTCCGGTGGCCGCCTGAGATTCACGCAGCGTGCGTACACACCGCAGCGTACGGGACTCGGTCCGCGACGATGATTGTCGTGCCGCCTGAAGTCGATTGCGCGCCGAAGGTCTTCTATGCGGACGGGCCCCTATGTAGGTCACCGCTCGTTGACATGTCTGAACTCTGGCCGGTCTCCTCGGGCTAGCCGCGTCCATTCATCGGCGCTGGCGCCCGGCTCCTCTCTGGTGGCTCGGCCCATCCCTTGAGGAGCATGAACGTCGCGAGCGCAGTCGCACACAAAGACAGGAATACCCGGTGAGGCGTACACAGCCTCAGCCTGGGAGCGCAGCCAGCGGCGCTACCCCGTTCCCCGGTGGCGGGGTATGCGCGACGTTCATGACCATCGACACCGTGGTGAAGTAACCCACGACTCCGAGCATGTCGATCACGCCCTGCTCACCGAACTTCGCAATGGCACGCTGATAGGTCGTCTCGCTGACCCCGTGCGTGGGCACGAGTTCGGCACAGAAGTCGTAGACGAGCTCTTCATCCTCGGCCATGCCGGACGGCCGGCGGCCGTCAGCGATCGCCGCCGCGATGTCGGGCCTGACACCAGCCTTGAGCGCAAGGGGATGGTGAACGCACCACTCGAAGTGTTGCGTCCATTCCCGCGCGACGATCAGGATCAGGAGCTCGATGAGCTTCGGCCCCAGCACCGCCTGGTAGCGGAGGTACTCGCCAACCTTCTGCAGGCGGCTCATCAGCTCTGGGCTGCGCAAGAGGGGCACGAATGGCCCCCGAACCCCTCCGCGTGGTCCGGCCGCGAGCTCCGCGGCTGCCTTCCGTTGCGCCTCGGTCATCCGCTCCGTCGGGATGGGCGGCATCCGCTCCTGTCCGAGCTCCGAGGCGGCCGTCGATGCCATCACACCGCTCATAGTCGAACGCTCTTCGACGCTCATTCTGATCCCTCCATTGCTCACCCCGAAAGGTGGACGACCAGTAGGCCCGTCTGCCGAGGAGGCCCCGGACGGCCAGGAGAGTGCGCCCGCGCTCGCTAAGAGCAGAAGGGACGCGATCAGCAGCGCGGCCGAGAAATCGCCGTCCGCCCCGACGACGTAGCTCACGCAGATCGGGCCGGCGACCTGGCCGAATCCAAAAGCCGACGTCATTGCGGCAATGAGGCCCGTTGCCTGCCCGCCGGCGACCTGGCGGGCCTCCTGCATGCCCGCCATGGTGTTCACCATGAACGTGCCGCCGACGGCCAGGGCGGCCAGCATGATCGCTGTGATGTCTCGCCAGACGACGGGAAGCCCAACGCCGAGCGCCATGGCGAGGGCGCTGAGCATCCACAGCCGGCGGTACCCGAAGAACCTCGGCGACATGGCCCCAATCAGCGTGGAGAGTGCGGTGGCGGTGCCGAAGATCGGCCAGGCCCATCCGAAGATCGACGGGTCGTGAATCGCCCGCCGCGCCATGACAGGCAAAAAGGTCGCCGGAATGATGTATCCGAAGCCGAATGCTCCGTAGCAGAGTACGAGGCGCACGGCTTCCGGATCCCATCGAGGCCCAGAGGCCGTGGGACGCCCGCGCTCGCTGGATGAGACGTCCTCCTCCTCGCCGAAGACGGGCCATATCACAGCCGTGACCGCGAGCGACAGAATGCCGAGGCCGGTCCACGCCTGCGCCGAACTCGCTTTGGCGTGCATGAGCACAAGGCAGAACCAGCCGGCGGCCGCGATCCCTATGACTACGCCCGCGAATACTGCGCTGTTCAATACGGGCCGCCGGAGAGGACTGAGCTTTTCCAGGCACCACGCCGACACGAAGATCAGCACCCAGGCGCTGGCGATTCCGGCAAGCGAGCGCAGCGTCATCCAGCCGGCGAGGCGGTGCTCCACCCCCATCCCCAGCGTCAGGAGGCCGATCGCGACGAGGCCTCCGCGGATCGCCATCGCGGCCGGGACCCGCATCGCCATGGCCGATGTGGCACCGAGCAGATACCCAAGATAGTTCGCGGACGCGAGCCATCCCCGCCGGCGACGGACAGCCCGGCATCCTCCTGCATCATCGGCAGGATCGGTGTGAACGCGAACCTGCCGATCCCCATCGCGACCGCCAGAGCCGCCAGCCCTGCGAGAGCGACGGCGGCTGGCGAGCGGACGCGCGCTCCTGCCGTCGCCATCCGTTCCCAGAGCACGGCTCTTACTCTAGGTTGACTGGGCCATTGCGAAAAATGAATAATCGAGATGAATTCGTTCTCGATATGGGAAACATTGACCTGGTCGCGCTGGAAATCTTCAAGACCGTCGCCGAGCAGGGCGGGATTACGAAGGCCGCGGCGAGGCTCCATCGGGTGCAGTCCAACGTGACCACCCGGATCAAACAGCTCGAGGAACGGCTCGGCACGAGGCTCTTCCTGCGCCGGAACCGCCGGCTCGTCCTTTCCCCGGAGGGTAGGACCACTAGCCAGGCAGCCTCGTGAACGTCAGCCTCACCACCCCTCCTTCAACCGTTCGGTCAAGAATCGCGCACGTCCGAGCGAGCGCCCGGATCACGCGCGTGTTATCCCAATACACATGCGCAATGAACCGGCGGATCCCCTGGGCCTCCGCCGCCCTGAGAAGCTGATCGAAGAGCAAGCCACCGAGCCCTTTCCCCTGCCACGCGTCATCGACGACGAGTGCCACTTCCGCCGTCTCGACCTCATCGCAGGGTTCATATTGAGCAAGGGCGATGATTCCACGTCCTGGCACATTCTCCGGCTCCGCGACCAAGCCGAGTCGCTCGGCGCAGTCGACGTTCGTCAGGAACTCCGCCCACAGTTCAGGCAAGTTGGGCGCGACGGCAAAGAAGCGCTGATATCGAGAGGCTGAACTTAGACGACCGTAGAGATCGATCACCGCCTGCCGATCCTGGCGCCCTATGAGACGGATACGGACGCGGGAGCCGTCGGAGAGACGCGCCGGTAAACGCGGGATGTGTGAGCGTGGTGAATCCTCGGCGGAAACGCAGCATCCTCTTCTCGAGCTTCCCGTGCCGGAGAGATCCAGAGTCACCGCATGTGCCCAGAACCGCTTATGCCGCCCGTTTCGCGACCGCTGGGGTCGGGACGGTATTCGCCCCGCGCTCGCGCCCAGGCACCACAAGCTCATACCTGGCCGGCACCGCTCGCACCACCGGGCTCCACAGGTCGTCGAGGAGCCACTCCCAATCAGCCGGCGCCGAGAGCAGAACCCGCCCCGGTCGCCACATCGTCGGCGGGGTCACCGTCACCGCGACCAGCGACTCGCCGCTGAGGTGCCGATCGACGATCCACTGGATGCCGGCGCGGATGGCAAGCGCACGCGCCTCGCGCCGGTCTCGCCACAAACTCCACGCGAGCGGCGCCACGACGAGCGCGGCCATCGAGGTCGGCGCGAGTATCTCCGCCATCATCGGTCCTTGGCTCCTCGCCACTTCAGATGACGCGTCCGAACACTAGGATTCCGGGGTGCGACACACACGTCCTCCAGCTACGACGCGCCTCACATCGGGTGGAGCGGGCCGTGGCGCTTCGTGATCTCCGCCGCCCCCGTGTGCTCGTCCACCCTCAACCGAAACGGCACAGTGGACCGGATGCCGCCGACCGGCTGGCCGACCTGCCGGGCGTTGCTCCCCGTGTAAAGCGCGGTGAGGTCGAAGACGGTGACCGTCGAATTCTCCCCGCGCCTCGTCCGCAGCAGCCGACCGCTGACCCGATAGAGGAGCCTCGGTCCTCCGAGGTAGCTCCGCTCGGCATACCCGTGGACGTTTCCGTTTCCCGCGTGGGGTTGCCAGTCATGTAGATCCGCGACCAGGATGACCCGCTGGACGAATCGGCTCTCCTGGGAGGCGATCCGCTCGGTCCCTTCGAACACGAACTCCGAGAGCTCCACCCGGTGGGCCAAAAGATCCGGCACTTCCGTCGCCATGTGGCGGACTCGTTCGCCCCTCGTGTTCTCCCAGAACGGGGCACGCTCGGCCTGGCACCCTGCGACCCCTAGTGCCAGCGAAGCCACGAGGATCCCGACCAGCCCCTTGAGCGCCCGCACGGGCCTCCATCCAACACCAGTCGTTCCAGCACCCCAACGCATGAGCCCCATCTCCTTCCGTCTGTCGGTCATCGCGTTCAGGACTCATGCTCCGCTTCGGTCGGATATGCTGCAAATGAATAATGCTGATATTAAAGATGCACGGCCTTGGGGTTGCCAGGGGCGGTATGCTCGGGACGCGCTGCGGCCGGGCGAGCGCCGTGCACGCCCGGGGGCCATAGTCCCGTCGGCGCGCGGATGGAGCGTCCGGCCTCGCGCTGGGATCAGTTCCGGCTCCCCCGCGGTGAGGAGTTCAAGCCGAAAATTTCTTGGCGGGAACGCCGCGCGGCTGCTCGGGCTCTGCGTCCGGAAGCTGTGATAGAGTTCAGCATCGAAAAAGTCCACGAACCTGATCGGCTACGGGAGGAGCGCGATGAGCACCACCGCACCACATCCCTTCAGCCTCTCGCGACGTCAGTTTCTGCGCGCCGCGGCCGGCGTCACAGCCTTGGGTGTCACCCCGCTCTGGAAGCCGGCGCTCGCGGCCGAGGAGATCCGGCTGGGCGCCCTGTGTGAGCTGTCGGGCCCGGCCTCGACGATCGGCAGCCAGCAAGCCCTGGGCATCCAGTTCGCTGTCGACGAGATCAACAAGACCGGCGGGATCCTCGGCCGGGGGCCGGGGATCGACGGCCGCCCGATCAAGCTGCTCGTGGAGGACACCGAGAGCAAAGTCGCGACCGGGCTAGCCAAGGCCAAAAAGCTGGTCGAGCGCGACAAGGTCGATTGCCTCACGGGCATCATCTTCTCGGCCATCTCGTTGGCCGTCCAGGAGTACACCAACAAGGACGCCAGGGTCCCGTTCCTCAACTGCGGCTCCGGCAACCCGGCCATCTCGGAGCCGCCCGTCTGCGGCAAGTACACGTTCCAGGTGCTCACGAACTCGCGCCAGCTCGTCATGCCGAGCCTCTACGCGGCCAAGAAGTTCGGTCCCCGATGGTTCTTCATGGCCGATGACTACAGCTGGGGCCGCCTGACGGTCCAGCTCACCAAGGACGCCATCAAGCTCGGCTCGCCCCTTGAGGTCGTCGGAGAGGAGTACCCGACGTTCGGGACGACGAACTACGCGCCCTACGTCACCAAGGCGATGGCGGCCAAGCCGGACGTCATCGGGATCGTGATCTTCGGGGCGGGCTATGCCCGCGTGCTGAAGCAGATCCACCAGATGGGCGTCCAGATCCACATCCACCACAACTTCTGGTCGCAGGTGGACGCCAACGCCGCGGGCGACGCCGTGCTGGGGATGACGGCCGGCGAGTCGTACCTCTACGAGAACCCCAAGGTGCCCCGGCAGGCCAAGTTCGCTGAGGCCTTCAAGGCGAAGCATGGGAGCTGGGCTGATCCGGCGGCGGCGCGCGGCGCCAACGGTGTCGAGATGGTTGCGCTGGCCATCCAAAAGGCGGGGAGCACCAAGCCCGACGCCATCGTGAAAGCGCTCGAAGGGCTCGTGTTCAAGGACTCCCTGCTCGGCGAGCTCCGAGTGCGCGAGTGCGACCACCACGTGACCGGCCCCGTCTTCGTGGTCGAGGGCAAGAAAAACGACAAGTACGGCTATTACCCAGCGGTCGTCGAGGAAGTGCCGAACTCGAATGCGCTCCTGGTGCCATGCGGCAAGACCGGCTGTGAACCGGCCATGAAGTCCTAAGGGACGGAGCCCGAGGCGTCCGGACGCGCGGATGACGCTTCTCCAGACGCGGGAGCTGACCCGGCGTTTCGGCGGCCTGGCCGCGGTGAACCGGGTCAGCCTCAGCATCCAGGAGGGTGAGGTCCGCTCGATCATCGGCCCGAACGGCGCCGGCAAGACTACGATGTTCAACCTGATCACCGGCGCTCTCGCGCCGACGGCCGGGATGATCGTGTTCAAGGGGCGCGACATCACGGGCCTCGCCCCACCGGCGGTCTTCCGCCTTGGCATCGTCCGCTCGTTCCAGATCTCGCAGGTCTTTCCGAGGCTCACCGTCCGCGAGAACGCGGCGCTCATGGCCTGGGGCCGTGCCCGCAGCTCGGGCTCGCCTTTCGCACGCACCCGGGCCACCGCGGACGACGTGGACCGCCGGGTCAATGCGGTGCTCGACCAGCTGCACCTCGCTGAGCGCGCCGACCAGCTCGCGGGCACGCTCGCCCACGGCGACCGGCGCCTGCTCGAGATCGCCATGGTCCTCGTCGCCGACCCGGAACTCCTGCTCCTCGACGAGCCAACGGCCGGCATGTCGCCCGAGGAGACCAAGCAGACGGCCCTGCTCCTGCGAAGCCTCGCGCCGGCTCTCACGCTGGTCATCGTCGAGCACGACATGAGCGTGGTGATGGCGATCTCGGACCGGATCTCGGTCCTCCACCGCGGTGAGCTCCTGGCCGAGGGGCCGCCGGAGGAGATCCGCGCGAACCCTGAGGTTCGGACCGCCTATCTCGGGGGGGTCCGCCGCTGATGCCGGACGCGGCCGCCGTCGTCGCTCGCCCGATGCTCAGGCTCGAGAACGTCAGGGCCGGCTACGGCGACACGATCGTGCTCTGGGACGTCTCGCTCGAGGTGGGGCGCGGCGAGGCCGTGGCCTTGCTCGGACGGAACGGCATGGGCAAGACCACGACCCTGCTGGCGATCATGGGCCTCAACCCCGCCCGACGCGGGCGCATCGTGTTCAAGGGCGTGGACATCACGCAGCTCCGCCCCTTCGAGATCGCCCGACGCGGGATCGGCTATGCCCCCGAGGGCCGGCAGCTCTTCGCGCCCCTGACCGTGCTGCAGAACCTTCGCATCCCCTTCGTGAACAAGCACGCGGATCGCCGTCAGTGGCCCGCCCAGCTCGAGCGGATCTTCGAGCTCTTCCCGGCGCTGGCCGCCCGGCGGACCCAGCCGGCCGGCAACCTCTCCGGCGGCGAGCAGCAGATGCTCGCCATCGCCCGCGCCCTCATCGGCGGCGACGACTTCCTGCTGCTTGACGAGCCCACTGAGGGTCTGGCGCCGACGCTCGTCGCGACCATCGCGGAGGCGCTCCAGAAGCTCAAGGGCGAGGGCGTCACGATCCTCCTGGTCGAGCAGAACGTGCACCACGCCTTCGCGATTGCCGACCGGGCCTACGTCATCGAAAAAGGTCGCGTCAGCCTCTCGGGGTCGACCGCGGAGCTGGAGCGCGACGTCGAGCGGCTCCAGCGCCACGTGGGGGTGGAAGCGTGAGGACCGGCGTCAGGATCGTGCGGTGGAGGCATGAGCAGTGAGCATTCTGCTCCAGGCGCTCAATGGCCTCACCATCGGGGCAATCTACATCCTGCTGGCCTCCGGGCTCACGATCGTCTTCGGGCTCCAGGGCATCGTCAACGTCGCCCACGGCGTCTTCTACATGCTGGGCGCCTATCTCGCCATCGACCTCTACCCACGGCTCGGCTTCGTGCCCACGCTCCTCGTGGTGTTCGTGGTCACGGCCCTCCTGGGGCTCGGGCTGGAGCTGGTCGGCATCCGGCCGCTCGTCCGGTGGAAGCGACATGGGATCCAGGTCCTGGTCCTCACCCTCGGCGTCGCGATCATCGCCGTGGAGGTCACGAAGCTCATCTGGGGCCCGGTGCCCCAGCTCTCGGAGGTCCCGCGCGGGCTCACCGGGGTCGTCCGGCTCGGCCCCATCGTCTACCCGGCCTACTGGCTCTTCGTCATGGGGTTTACGGCCGCGTTCATGGCGCTCCTGGCGCTGGCCTTCAACCGCACCACGCTCGGCATCCTGGTCCAGTCCGTCGCGCTCAACAGCGACATCTCGCAGGCGATGGGCACGAATGCGCCCCGCATCAACTCCATGGTCTTCGCGCTCGGGACGGGCGTCGCCGGGGTGGCCGGCGTGCTGGCCGGCCCAATCCTGTCCGTCTACCCGACGATGGCCTTCGACCTCCTCATGATCCTCTTCGTGGTCGTCATCCTGGGCGGGCTCGGGAGCCTCCTCGGCGTGGTCGTGGCCGGGATCCTGATCGGCATGCTCAACGCCTTCGGTGTCGCCTACCTGACCGGCACGGCCGGAAACATCTTCGCCTTCGCCGTGATGATCGCGCTCCTCGTCCTGCGGCCGCTCGGGCTCTTCGGCCGGGCAGGGATCATCAAATGAAGACGATGACACGGCCCCGGCTCGTCGGCCTCGCCCTCGTGGCGGTCGCGGCGCTACTGCCGGCCGCGCTCGCCGGCACCCGCTACGCGAACTACGTCGAGCACGTGGTCGTCCAGATCATGCTGATGGGCCTGTATGCCATGGCCTGGGACTTCCTGAACGGCTACGTGGGGCTCTTCTCCTTTGGCCACGCCGCCTTCTTGGGCGCCGGCGCCTACACCGCGGCGATCCTGATCGTCCGCGGTGGCGTGACGTCTGCGCCACTCGTCCTCGCGGCGGCCCTGGCCGTGGCGGTCCTGGTCGGGCTCGTCGTGGGCTTCCTCTCCTCCCGGGTCGGGGCGGTCGCGGTATTCCTGGTAACGTTCGCGGTCGCCGAGGCGCTGTATCTCATCGTGCTCGCCGACCCGCGGGGCATCACCAACGGCGACAACGGCCTGGCTGGCGCCGTTCCCGCGCCTCTGCTCGGCCTCGACTTCTCGAACCCGGTCGTCTTCTACTACTTGGCCCTCGGGGTCCTCGTGCTGTCGTACCTCGGGCTCCGCGCGCTCACGCGGAGCCAGTTCGGCCACGTCCTCCTCGGCATCCGCGAGAACGAGCTTCGCGTGCGGTTCGCGGGCTACGAGGTGGAGCAGTACAAGACCGCCGCCTTCGCCGTCTCCGCGTTCTTCGCGGGACTGGCGGGGGCGCTCAGGGCCTTCCACGAGCGGATCGCGTCGCCCGAGACCGTCGGCTGGGCCGTCTCCGGCGACGCGGTCCTGTACGCCACGCTGGGGGGGAGCGGCACCCTGCTGGGGTCCATCCTGGGGGCGGCGATCGCGATCATCGCGCGCGAGGTGATGAGCGACATCTTCCGCTCTTGGCTGATCTTCGTCGGGCTCACGTACATCGTCCTGGTCTTCTTCCTGCCGACCGGGATCTACCCGCTGCTGTTCAGGACGGACACGCGGCGCTGAGGAGCAGGCCATGCCGATCCCCTACCCCTACCAGACGGACTGGAACCGGATCGCGAAGCTCATCGTGGACCACGCGCTCAAGACCGAGCCCGGCGAACGCGTCCTGCTCCACACGGACCCCACGTACTTCCCGGAGCTGACCGAGCAGGTCCGGATCGAGCTCACGCGGGCCGGCGCACTCGAGGTGGCGGCCATGCTCCTCTACTCGCCGGCGCTCGACGCCGTCCGGCGGCGACACCGCCGGCGCGAGGACCCGGCGCTCCGGCGGCAGGAGGACGAAGCGCTGAAGGCCGTCTTCGCGCTCGCCGACATCTATATCTGGCTCCCGACGAGCTGGGCCTACAACGTCTGGCAGACGGAGGAGATCCTGACGACCTGGCCGGGCCGCTCCATCCACTTCCACTGGATCATGGACGTCCAGGACTCGGTCGTCTTTCGGAAGCTGTCGGAGCAGTACGAGCGCGCCCTCTTCATCGACTACGCCGCGCTGACCGACCGGCAGCGGAAGCTCGTGGACCTGCTCCGCGGGCGCCGGGTCCGCCTCACCGACGACCGGGGGACGGACCTGAGCTTCACGGTCGCCCCCGACGCGCACTTCCACCTCGGCAACGGCGACGCCTCCCGGGCGTTCATCGCCAAGCACGCGCGGCCGGGGAGCGCGCGCGACCGCGAGGTCGAGCTCCCCTGCGGCGCCATCCGGACGGTGGACGTGGGCGACGCCGAGGGTCGGCTCCGCGTCCCGGACCAGATGTTCGGTGGGCGCTTCGTGGAGACGCTCCAGGTCGAGTTCCAGGGCGGCCGGATCCGGCAGATCGCGAGCGATCACCATGCCGGCGCCGTCGCCGCGCTCTGGGAGCAGGAGACGGGCGACCGCGATCTGATCGGCGAGGTCAACCTGGGCACGAACGCCGAGCTCAAGCCTCAGCCGGGCACCGCCGAGATCCCGTACTTCGGCTATGGGGACGGCGTCGTGCGGGTGAGCCTCGGCGACAACTTCGAGTCCGGCGGGAAGAACCGCTCGAGCTTCCACCACTGGCTCTTCCTCACCGACGCGACGGTGACCGCCGACGGCCGCCCGATCGTCGACCGGGGCCGGCTCGTCGCCGTCTGAGCGGTGGGGGCATGCCCAAGCCGGTGCTGGACTTCGAGGGGCGGGTGGTGATCGTGACGGGCGTGAGCCGGGGGATCGGCCGCGGCATCGCCCTGGGCTTCGGCAGCGCCGGGGCGACGGTCGTCGGGACGAGCCGGCAGCCGGCCAGCCTCGAGCCCGTGTGCGCAGAGATCGAGCGGGCGGGGGGCCGGGCGCTCGCGCTGCGGTTCGACGCCGAGGATCTCGGCACGATCCCGCCGCTGGTCGAGACTATCCTCGCCCGGCACGGCGCCATCGACGTCCTGGTGAACAACGCGGGCACCGCCGCCCGCCAGCTCGCCGTCGACGGGACCGAGGACGTCTGGGACCGCCTCTTCGCGGCCAACCTCAAGGGCGGCATCGCCCAGCTCACCCGCGCGCGCTGGCCCTCGAGTGGGCGCCGTACAAGGTGCGAGTCAACTGTGTCGCGCCGGGCTACGTGCGGACGCCCCTCGCCGAGCCGGTCTTCGCGCGCCCGGGCTTCCTGGACGAAGTGCGGGCCTGGACGCCCCTCGAGCGCGTCGCCGAGCCCGAGGAGATCGCGTGGCCGGTGCTGTTCCTGGCCTCGGACCTGGCGAGCTTCATCACCGGCCAGACGCTCTTCGTGGACGGAGGGTGGACGATCCACTAACGCACCGGAGGGGCCGGCGAGGCCCTTCGAGAGAAAGGAGTCGGATATGGCCACCAAGCGCCCGTCCTTCGGGCTCACGCTTCCCAACCGCGGCGTCCTCTTCGGCGCCACGACGCCGGCCGAGATGCTCGAGCTCGCGGAGACGGCGGAGGCCTCGGGCGCCTTCGACTCGATCTGGGTCGGCGATAGCATCATGGCCAAACCACGCCTGGAGGCCATCATCTTGCTCACCGCGGTCGCCGCCCGCACGCGGCGGGTCAGGCTCGGGCCGGCCTGCTTCGCGAGCTTTCCGCTCCGTCACCCGGTCCTCCTCGCCTACCAGTGGGCAAGCCTCGACCTGATCTCCGGCGGCCGGACAGTCATGGTGGCCTGCATGGGCGGCGGCAGCAAGGAAGCGGGCGGGGACTTCTACAACGAGTTCAAGAGCCTGGGCGTGCCGGTGGGCGAGCGCGCGGCCCGCATGGAAGAGGGGGTCCAGATCCTTCGGAGGCTCTGGAGCGAGGACAAGGTGACCTTCCGAGGGCGCTTCTACCAGCTCGAGGGCGCGACGATTGCGCCGAAGCCGGCGCAGCGTCCCGTCCCGATCTGGATCGCCAACAACCCGCAGGTGTTCGGGGTCGCCGAGCAGGTGCATTCGCGCGCTGCCGATCGGGTCGCGCGGCTTGCGGACGGCTGGATGACGACCCTCGTCACCCCTCAGGGCTTCCGCGAATCCTGGGAGCGGGTCCGCACGGCGCTCCGGGCGCAGGAGCGCGATCCAGACCGCTTCCCTAACTGCCTTTACTTCAATGTCCACATCGGTGAAGACCGCGCGCGCGCCTTCGAGGAGTCGAAGAAGTTCATTGATCTCTACTACACGACCGACTTCCCGAAGGAAACCGTCGACACCTGGATCGCCTACGGGGACGTCAAGGCCTGCGCCGACTACATCAACCAGTTCGTAGAGGCCGGCGTCCAGCGGTTCACGCTCCGGCTCACGGCCTGGGATCAGAAGGGCCAGCTCCGCCGGGTCATCGAAGAGCTGATGCCCCGCCTGTTAGGATAGCCCCGGCAGCGGGCTCGAGCGCGCTCGGCAGCCGAGCCCCGGGCAACGGGAGGACAGACCCATGGAAGAGTCACGATCGGTCGAGAGGGTGGCTCAGCGGGAAGCCCACCCGTCCACGTCGCCGCCGGACCGGCTGAACGAGATCGGCGTGCTCAAGCGCCGGGAGATCGAGGCACGCATTCTCGCCCCGCTGCTCCAGGCCCTGGGGCGCGAGCTCGGCCGCGAGCGGGTGCTCGCCGTCGCCCGCGAGGTCATCATCGGCGTCGCGCGCGAGCAGGGCGACCAGCTGGCGCAGGCCGTCGGCGGCCGGACGCTGGGGCATTTTGCGGGCGCCCTGGACTTGTGGAAGAAGGACGACGCGCTCGAGATCGAGGTGGTGGAGCAGTCCGCGCAGCGCTTCTCGTTCAACGTCACCCGCTGTCGCTACGCCGAGCTCTACCGGGCGCTCGGGATCCCGGAGCTCGGAGCGGTCCTCTCCTGTAACCGGGACTTCTCGCTGATCGAGGGCTTCAACCCTGAGGTCAAGCTCACCCGCACCCAGACCATCATGGAGGGGGCGCCGTTCTGCGATTTCAGGTTCACCCGGCAGGGCGCGGGGGACCAACGGGCCTGACAGCATGAACCGCGACCGTGACCACGGCGGGGGGTACCTGAGCGCCACCCGCACAAAGGCCGTCTTTCCGGGGCCGGTTTCCCGGCGCGCCGGCTGCCAACTGTCGCGATCCGTTCGCCTCGCGAGCGGATCGGGGCGAAGCTGGAACCTTACCACCTTGGGCCGGTTCTCCTTGCCGCCTTCCAGGTGGAACATCGTCCGGGTGGAATAGGTCGTCCACAGTGACCTGCCCTTCCAGCCGGCGTTCGGATCGTCAATGCGTCCTTCTTCTACCCACTTCGTGAAAAAGCCGATCGGATAGGGAACACGCAGGTTGACGATGTTGCCGTCCACCAGGGCCAGCAAGGAATCGTTGAGGTTGCCGGTGGCGATCGGCACGTTCCGGCCCAGCCCGAATGTGTCGAACTGATCCACCCACGTGTAAATAGCTCGCCTCGGCGCTGCCCGGCTCCTTCACGTCCCTGAACTGCGGTCCAGGAAGCTGATAGAGCGTCCAGCCCTCGGGGCAGTGCTTCCCCGTCGCGGTCGGCCCGTTGAGGACCTTGCACTTGCGCCGGTCGAAGCTTCCGAGATGGCCGCTCGCCAGCGAGACCCAGAAGACGCCGTTGCGATCGATGTCACCGCCACGCGGTCCGTATCCGGGAAGCGGCGGTTCGTAGACCTCCGCCAGCGCGGTCTCCGTCGGATTCGGTCCCGGATTGACCCGAATGACGTAGCCAGGGAATGGGAATCCCAGCGCCGTTCCCCGGACCGACCCATCGACCGGGCTCACGCCGACCGAGTAGAGGACCACCGCGACCCGCTTGTCTTTCGTGGGATCGATCGGCTGGTTGGGCTCCAGATACGCGTCCCGCTTGCCGTTGCCGTTGGTGTCGAGGATCAACGGCGTCCACGTGCTGATCAGCGCTTTCGAGCGGGAACACCTTCGCCGACGGATGGTCCGATCCCTTCTTGCAGAAATCCGGATTGGCCGGGGGCCGGACCCGGGCGGTGAACCAGACCCGTCCCTTTTCGTCCATCATCGGGTTGTGATTGCTGGTCTGGCTGTCCCAGATCGGTTCCGGTCCCCAGTACGGCGAGGGCGCCATCGGATCGGTCCGATGGGACGGCGTCTTCGGATCGCGCACCGGGTGCAGCACCTCGGTCACCGTATGCGTGATGGGATCGAGGATCGGCACGTAATCCGTGCTGTTCTCGGGTGCCCCGTACAATGTGCCGTAGGCCGTGGGGCGGCTCCAGTCCCACAGGGTGAGGACGACGTTGCGCTCGATCCCTTGCGGCCGCTCCGGCTTCGCGAACGGCAGCTCGCCCGCGGCGATCCGATCGGTCCAGTCGCCGAACAAGCTGAGCGCGCGCGGCGCATCGTGGCCGCAAGAGGGGGAGGTGGCAGCCCAGCGCCGCGCCGGCTTTGGCCCATGGGATCGGGTTATCTCGCGGTCGAGATCAGCGAGCCGGCTGCACGATAGAATCAGGCCCAGCGGGGAGGTGCCCCATGAAGGTCGAGTCGATCCTCAAAGCCAAGGGCTCGAGCGTCACCACCACGACACCCGACGCGACCATCGCGACCATCATCCGTGTCCTCAAGGACAGGAACATCGGCGCGCTGGTCGTGAGCGAGGACGGCAGCACGATGCTGGGCCTCATCGCCGAGCGGGACATCGTCCACGGCCTCTGCTACTACGGGATTCGGCTGCTGGACCTGCGCGTCTCCGACCTCATGACCCGAACCGTCATCACCTGCGCGCCGGATGACAGCCTCACTCGAGTCATGGCTCAGATGACTCGCTACCGCGTCCGCCAGCTCCCTGTGGTCGAAGACGGCAAGCTCCGGGGCATCGTCAGCATCGGCGACGTGGTGAAGTACCGCCTCGACGAACTGGAGCTGGAAGCGAACATCCTCCGCGACGCATTCCTCGCCCGGCACTGACGGGCGAATTTAGATGGCGTCTGCTGGTTCCTTGCCCGCGATCTGCTTCAGCCCCTTCGTGAAACGGCCGGCGTGGGACTTCTCCGCCTTGGCCAGCGTCTCGAACCACTCCCCCAGCTCGGTGAACCCCTCGTCCCTCGCGGTCTTGGCCATGCCTGGGTACATCTGCGTGTACTCGTAGGTCTCTCCCTCGATCGCTGACGCGAGATTCAGCTCCGTCTTCCCCAGCGGGACCCCGGTGACAGGGTCACCGGCCTCTTTCAGGAAGTCGAGGTGGCCAAAGGCGTGGCCGGTCTCCGCATCGGCCGTGTCCTTGAAGAGTCCAGCCATGTCGGGGAAGCTCTCGATGTCGGCGACCCGCGCGAAGTACATGTACCGCCGGTTCGCCTGGGACTCGCCGGCGAAGGCCTCCTTGAGATTCTCCAGGCTCTTGGTCCCCTTGAGACTCCTTCCAGCCATGTGGGATCCTCCTTGGCACGCAGGGTGAACCCCGAGTGGCGCTGTCAAGCCTATAGTCTGAGCATGCGCGTCACGCTCATCGGCCACGCCTCGCTCCTCTTCGAGACGCGCGGAGGCGTCGTTTTGATGGATCCGGTCTTCTTCGATCCTTTCGAGGAAGGGGCGGTGGCCTCCTGTCCGGAGCGCCAGGTTGATCTCGGGCGGCTCCCCGAATTCGACTATCTCGTCATCTCCCACCGCCATCCTGATCACTTCGACATCCCCACCTTGGCCTGTCTCCCCCGCGACTGTCACGTGCTGTGCCCCAGCGACGCCCTCGTGCTCTACGCCCTCGGTCAGCTCGGTTTTTCCCGCGTCACCCCGGTGGAGGCCAGGCGACTCTTGTCGACCGCCGACCTCCAGCTCTTCCCCACGCGCTCCGAGGAGCGAACCGTGCGGGAGCTGGGGTGGGTCGTCGCCGACGGATCGGGTACCGTCTGGAATCAAGTGGACACGATCCTCTCCCTGTCGACGATCCAAGAGGTCGTTGCCCATTTCGGAACCGTGGACCTCTTGTTTGCTCGCTACGCCAGCCAGAACTTCGAGTTCTTCGAGAGCCGTGCCGCGACCTTTCCGTACGAGGAGCATCAGCGGAATCTGGAAACGGTCGTGGCCGTCCGCCCCCGCGTGGTGGTACCGGGGTCGGCCGGGTTCAAGTTCGTGGGCGATCACGCCTGGCTCAACCGCTACCTCTTCCCCGTCTCGGCGGAGCGCTTCATCGCCGATCTGAGTCGGCTGGGCTCGGAGATCCGCCCCGCCACCCTCCAGCCCGGGGATATCGTGGAGCTCGAGGGGGCCGAGGTGGAAGTGCGACGGAATGCTTCTCCCTTTTGCCGGATGATCCAGGATGACACCGCGCTGCTCCGATTTGACCCCACTGCTCCAATCCCGCCGCTCCACGATCCGAACCCCACCGACTACAGGGACGAGGAGATGGCACGGACGGTCGCGGCGTGCCTCGAGGGTCTCCATCGCTACGCCGTGGAGCACGCCCGGCGGCGGCTCACCCTGGCCGACCGGTACCGCCGCACCGCGGCCGTTTACGAGGTCGTCGTGGTGTTCCCGAAAGGGACACGGAGCTGGCAGCTTGACTTCCGGCGTGATCCCCCCGCGCTGGTGCCGGACGGAACGGCCGAGGCGGACGTTGTCCATTGGATCGCCGCCTCGGCGCTCACGGACTGGTCCCTGCGCCGCCGAAGCTATTTCTCGACCCGCGCTTACTCGCGGCGCTTCTCCACCCTCTACCGCGTCTGGGGCGACGAGGCAGGGGTCGAAGTCCGCCCCGTGACGCTGCCCGATCTCCTGATCTACTACCTCCTCAACGTCGCCGACGATGCTGATGAGGCAGCGAAGCGCCGGATCGACCTCGAAATCGCCAGGACGCGGACCGCCTGAGAAAGCGCGCTGATTAAGGGGATCATCCGGCGGGTGCGCCGCGATCGAGGCGTGTCGATCCTGCTGATCGAGCAGGACGGACGGGGGCCCGCCCTCTCCGGCTTACTGGCGGTCGGCTCCATCAGCAAACAACTGCTCGGCAAGCGCTGACCAAAAAGCAGCGCGCGCATCAAGCGACCGGCACATCCCTGTGCGGATCTCCTGGCGGTGCTGCTCGGTGGTAGCCCAGCGGAGAAGCCCCCGCTGGAGCGCCTCCCCGTGCCGCACGTCCACGTCGATGTGAAGCCGGAAATACTCCAGGGCGGCGGGATCGACGGACAGGCTCCGCTCGATTCCTTGCAGGAGAAAGGGGAACATCCGAGGGATTGCCCACTCGTGGCCGGGGCCGACAGCTCCGAGCGTCTCGATCCAGGACCGGAGGGGCATCTCTAGGTGCAGTGTCACGAAGTCCCGGGTGGCGGGAAGCCAGGGAACGCTGTCCCATTCCTCCTCGACGAAGCCCACCGCCCGCATGAACCTGCGATAGAGGGCAGTGTGAGACCGCTCGAGGCGCTCCAGCCGCATATACTCCTCCTCCAGGATTTCCCGAACGAGTGTCCGGAGTTCGTCGTCCGGTGTCCAGCTGGCGACTGCCTGGAGGTAGGCGGGAAAGAAACAGACGAGCCGATAATGCTGGGACGCATACGCCCAGATCTGCCAGGGGGCCAACCCTCCCCGAGCGAACCGCGAAAGGAAGTGATGTCTCACGGCAGCGTGTTGCTCCACTTCCGCCCACAGGTCCGCAACGAAGCCCGGGGTTGTCGACGATGTCACCGAACGCGATAGTGCAGGAGCCGGTAACTTCATGCTGTCTATCGATCTCCCCTCGCGGACGTTACTCCACATGCACCCCGCCACACAAGCGGGGCCGGGGCGGACCGCACGGTAACTGCCCGACCTTGGCCATGTTCAGTTCAGTGAGATTCCTGCCCATGCCGATAAGTCAGCATTGAGGTGGGCTCTTCGAGGGTGGCACTGAGCTTGCCCGTGTCGTTGGGGGGGGGCGGCCTATGGAAGTTGTCGTGAAGCAGATCCTCGGATGGCAGCATGAGGTGCAGGGACGTTGCGATTAACCCTGCCGACAAGGCTAATGCGAAGTGAGGCGCTACTACGCCAAGTGAGCGCACCATCCAGCGCGCTCGCGGCCGAAGGAGGCGGACATGAGACGCCTGCCCATCATGCTTCGGCTGGTCGGGACTGTCACTGATCCCGCACGTCGACGTGCTCCTTGGACGTCCTCAACCGTTCAGTAGGAAGGACTTCATCCCGATCGCTCAGCACAGCAACAGCCCTCCCTTGCTCGCCGTCAACGCTGAGAGTCCGTGGCGCAGCCTGGGCGAGTTCGTGGCCGAGGCCCGCCGCCGTCCCAACGAGCTGAGCCACAGCTCCGGCGGCCTCTACGGCATCAGCCACATCCCGCTCGAGCTCGTGAAGCAGGCCGCCGGAATCCGCATGAAGCACATCCCCTTCGCGGGCGGGGCGCCTGCCATGACGGCGCTGCTCGGCAAGAACGCCGACGCCAACATCTGCTACCCGAGCGTCTGTCTGCCGCAAGTTCGCGCCGGCAAGATCCGATTGCTGGCTCAGTTCGGCGCCGCCCGGCTCCCCGACTACTCGGACGTCCCCACGCTCAAGGAACTGGGACACGACGTGGAGTACACGTCGTGGGTGACGATCATGGCGCCGGCCGGCGCGCCAGCACCCGTCTTGGCCCGGCTCCGGCAGGCCTTTGTCAAGATTGGGCAGGACCCTCAGTTCGCCGCGCAGATGGCCAAGATCGGCGAGCCCGTGGAGGTACGGACGGGCGAGGAGTTCCTCGCGTTCTGGGACCGCGAATACGGGGCCATGGAGGAGCTGCTGCGGCGGGTGGTGACTAAGTGATCACGAGAGGAGCACGGGCGGACGCAGGGCCGAAGACCGGCGGCGCAAGGCAAGCTCCCGGGAAACCGATCTGCGTGCCCTCACCCCCACGGCCAGCACCGGCACCGGGGAACTGACACTCCTTCACTCCTTCTTGGAGGTCGCGTTTCGGCACGGCCGCCCCGTCCTCGAGCAGGGCGGCATCGCCCGCGGGTACGCCGGCTGCTTCGACGTGACGCCTGACTGGCACCCGATCCTGGACCGGGTCGGGCCGGAGGGCTCCTACGTGGCCGTGGGCTTCTCGGGCCACGGCTTCAAGCTCTCGCCCGCCGTGGGCCACATGATGGCCGCCCTCATCACCGACGGCCCGGCCGGCCACCCGGGCCTCGCCGCCTTTCGTCTCTCGCGCTTCGCCGAGGGCAAGCCCATCCGCGGCACCTACGGCAACTGGCTCATGTGCTGAGCGGGCAGAGCTGGCATCCCGAGCAAGCCGGCGAGCCCGGGGGTGAAGAGAACTCCTCTAGTACTCCGCTCGACTGGACGCCTCTTCTGCTGAGCCGTCGGTGGCGATGGGCGCGTCAGCAGGCATATTCCGGCGCTCTAGCAACGGGAATATCTGTCGTACTAGCGCCTCGTACTCTTGAACCGTCGTTTCATAGATGTCGAGCTCCGCGACCGTCTGGAGATCCCGCGAGTCGACCGCCTCACCATGCCACAGGTCGATGAGCTGAAAGCAGGAACGGCCGGGGGCCGGGTTGTCCGTCACGAAAACGAAGCACAGGTCCGGCCACTGCTGAGACACCTTCTCGAACAACTCCTTGCCGTGGCGACGCAGGAATCCGGCGACGTCCCAGCGATACTTGACCTCGACCGGGACCAGCCGATGAAGTGGCCGGTCCGATTTCTCGCGACCGACTTGTTTCCTCAGCAAAAAATCTGGTAAGAACTCGTCTCTTCCGACCTTGATCAGCCGATGCAACTGGCTTTCTCGACCAACGCGCGAGACCAGGTAGCCAGCCCGTCTGAAGATCGCTTCGACGAACGCCTCCGCGATCCTACCTTTGAGGTAGTTCACCTGATCGAGCCTGGATTGGCGATCCTGGCGAGGCACGTCTTTCACCCTACGGCACCTTCAGCCCGGAGATGAAGCTTTTTGCATAAACCCGCGGATCGCGTCGAAGACAACTTTGAACTGAGCGTCTTACTTCTGCTCGAGCGCGTCGAGTTTCCAAGCCAGGTTCGGAGGAGTCACGAGCATCTGGCGGAGCCGAACGACGGCTCGCATGATCTCGAGGTTTACGCGGATCGCCCGCCTGCTGCGCAGCACGCTCGATAGCATAGCTACGCCCTGCTCAGTGGAGGCATAGGTGGTTGATCGGCGAGCACCGCCCCAACTTTGAAATCACAATCCTGTGATTTCACGTTAGCGACCTCGGTCCCGCTCAGCTGGAACATAAAGTCTCCGGGGAACCGCTTGATCTCCAGCTTCACGGCCTGCACGAGGGCCCGGGGCTGGACCCCATAAAGCTCGACCAGATCGGTGCTGAGCATCACCCTCTGTCCGCGAGCCCGCTCACACTTAATTAACTATCTCGCACGGCGGGCCGCCTTCCTCAACGTATCGGATAGCGTTGTGGCTGCGTAAACCAGGCGGCGAAAACCTCCGACAGTGTAAATGTCGCCGTAGCGATTACGCACATCAGGTACACGCCCCTGGGGTAGCTCAAGGATCATCACCAGCGGAACTTCAGGCTGACCAGGGCGCGAGAAGATATTGTCAATAATTTGAAGCACACGATGCGGCTGCCCGCCGTGGATGAACGGATCCGTCCCATTGAGGTCGCTGAGCGATTGCTGGAGACGATAAGCCTGAGCCTCAAGGACCCACCAGTTGTGACGCCCAGGTCCAGGGCGGGCAAGCGCCAGACCGAGCTCGAATGGCATATTGAATCGCGGCACGCCATTCGTGGTCTCTACGCGACTGAGATCATGAATCGAGTATCGGCATTGACGTATGAGTCGCAGAATTCGATCGAGACGACGTTGCGATGCTGGGAGCTCAAGCGCTGCGCGCGGCCTCAGCCCCTGTCCGCAAATCCCGGCGATCGCAGCGAGGAAAAGCTGTTCGTACGGCTGATCGTAAGGAAGGTTGAGAAAAACCTGAAGACGGGCCGTCGTCAGATCAGGCCTTTGCTGTTTTCGACTTTCGGTGACTCTTTCGCGTGCGGCGCGCAGCTACTGGTCGTGCCCGCGACAGCACCAGTTTACCGTTTCGTACTAGGAGAGGTCGCTTGTACCGGCGAAGGAACTCCTCGACCGCCTGTTCCACCAGCCGTCTCTCAGTTGGCGACACCGCCAACACACGAGCAGTCATACCGGGAGTTGACCATCCGCCCTTGACTGTCACGCTACGTGGGCGCTTCCTGCGAACCATGGCTGTAGAGTAACCAGCCGTGTCGACTGTTGTCAAAACGTACGGGCACCTATACTGGCGCGGGCACGTCTCGTAGACGACCAGCCGACTGTGTGAGTAAGTCCCATGCTCCTTCTCCCCCGGATCAGCCCACCGGCCACGGCCAGTCGGTCAGCCCCCTGCCCACCATCAATGCCAGCCAGGCGTGACAGCGGGGGTCACGCATCGGGCGCGCCTCCTTGCTGTGACCCTCCCTGTCACGCGCCAGCTTTACCCTCCTCGCGACGAGGATCGAGCCATGCGAAGCAGCGACACAAAGGAGGCGGCGATGGGGCGTCCCGTATCTCTCTCCAGTGTTGACCGACCCGGCCGGGCCGCCCGACAGAGTTTCCGGTTCCCCTGCGGCCACGTCGAGGGCGGCGGCTCGGTGGACCGCCGCATGCGCGTCACCGAGCGCGCCGTCTGGGTCAGGTGCCGCGCCTGCAACGTCATCGGCCTCCTCGTGGAGAGGCCGGGCCGGGGGTAGTCGGTCGAAGCGCTACTCGACAGCGCCCTTGGCCTGGGCCGGCCGGCCACGACTCCCGGGCCGGGCACCTGACGTGACTGCGGCCAGCGGCGGACGCCGCGGAGCAAGAAGCCGGGCGAGGCTCTCAGCCTGCCCCCTGAGCGCTTCCCTGAGCACCTCGGGCTCCACCACCTCGGCATCGGTCCCGTAGCCCAGGATCCACCGCCGGACCTCCAGCGTGTCCGCCACGCGGAGCGTCATCTCGAGCCGCCCCTCGGGCAGGTCGCGAAATTGCTGGCTCGGATGCCAGAGGCGCTCGCGGATGTAGTGGGCGACCCTGGGCGAGAAGACGACCCGCACGGTGACGAGGTCGCCCTGGAGGATGCCCCAGGCCTTGTCGAGGTAGGCCTTGAGGTCGAAGTCTTTCTTGACGTCGAAGCGCTGGCGCAGCATCTCCGCCGAGCGGATCCGCTCGGCGGCGAACAGCCGCACGTCCTTACGCTTGTGGCACCAGGCGGCCAGGTAGAGCCCGCCGTCGAAGTACGTGAGGTGGTAGGGGTCGACGTCGCGCTCCCCTTCCTCGCCGCTGTGCAGGGAGTGGTAGCGCATCCGGAGCGTCCGGCGCTCGACCAGCGCGGTCTGGATCTTCGGCAGGACGTCGGCGATCGGCACCTCGAGCTTGGCGCCGAGCGTGCGCACGCCGACGGTCTCCTTCATCGCATCGAGGAGCGTAAGCGCATCCCGGCTCAGCACCCCCGCGATCTTGTCGAAGGCCGAGGCGACGGCTGGCCCCAGCACGCTGGCTCCCAGCGGCGCCAGGACGCGCCGGCTCATCAGGAGGGCGGCGAGCTCGGACAGGGAGAGCTTGACCGGCAGCCGCGCCTTAAAGTCAGGGTCGATCCGCCAGAGCCCCCGCCGGCCGTCCGGGGCGCGCTCGTCGAAGATGGGGAACCCCGCGTCCTCGAGCACCCGCAGGTCCCGCCAGATGGTGCGGACGGCGCAGTCGAGGTCCCGCGCCGCGTCCTCGACGGTGACCCCGGCCGGGGCGTCGAGGAGCTGCAGCAGCCGCCACTGCCGGGCGAGCTGGCTGCCTCGAGGCATGAAGTTAGACGATCGTCCTTGAACTTCAGGCCCAATGTCAACATTCCGCGACAGTCAACACCTACTCCCGGACTAAGGGGAGGGAGTGTGGTGCTGGCGGCCGCGTTGCCTATCATGGTCATCATGACTATCATGGAGATCATGGGCCAGCGTGCCGTAAGCGTCGCTGAAGCCAAGCGATCCCTGTCGGAGCTCCTGAGTCGGGTTGCCTATCGGGGCGAGTCTATTGTCATCGCGAAACGCGGCAAGCCGGTGGCGCGTTTGGTTCCAGTCACATCCAACCGCCGCGAGAGCCTCGCTGACGTGCGCGGCTGGCTCAACGACACCGATCCCTTCTTCGCCGCGGTGGAACGCATTGTCGGCGACCGGCACGCCAGGCGCCCGCGCGCCGCTGGACGGTCCCGACGCCGGCAATAGCCGGTGTACCTGCTCGATACCAACATCCTCAGCCATGTCCTACGCCGCCGCCCGCCCACGAGCCTCGTCGAGCAGCTGCGGCGGCACGCGGTGGATCCACTCTTCACGTCGTGCATCTGCGTCATGGAGCTCCGCCACGGCGCCATGCGACGGGCCGACCGCGGTGCCCTGTGGTTGCGAATCGAGCGGGAAGTGCTCACGCGGCTTGAGGTCCTCGGCCTCGGGTCGGAGGAAGCCATCATCGCGGGTGACGCGATGGCTCAGCTCTGGGCCCGCGGACAGATCATCGACGTCGAGGACATCTTGATCGGCGCGACGGCGTTGGCCCGGAACCTCACAGTGGTCACGAACAACCTTGATCACTTCCGCCGCATTCCAGGACTGCGGATCGAGGACTGGACGGCTTAGAAGCGGACCAGGCCCAGAAGCACTCTGTCGCGGCGGTGCGACAGGCCGGCAGTGCCTCCTTCTGTGACCTCCCCTGACACGGCCAGGCGCCACGTTGGAAGTATGAGACTCGAGATCCTCCTGCTCGCGGCGGACCCGGGCGCGCGCGATTTCGTCCTGCGGTTCCTGGACCGCCACCGGGTGAGCGTCGTCGCCTCCCCCGAGGAGGCGGCCGTCGTGCTCGCCGCTCGCCGGTACGGTCTCTTTCTCGCGACAAACTTCGGTGTCCGTCCCTGGGACGCCCTGGCGGTCGTGCCGGCAGAGCGTGATTACCCCGTGCTTTTCCTCACGGGCCACGTCACCGACAAGATCGAAAAGGAATGCGTCGCGAAGTCGATCCCCTCGCTGCGGGTGCCCGAGGCGTTGGATGTCCTGCGCGGGATACCGGCTGGCCTTCGTGCGGCGGGGCGAAGAGAAGCCGGCGGTGCTCTACGACAACCACTCCCCGAAGGGGCACCACCGGCACGTCGAGGGTGTTCAGCAGCCGTACAGCTTCACCGACGTCGACCAGCTTCTGACGGACTTCATGGCCGAGTACGCAGGATCACGGGAGAGGATAGATGGCCAAGAAGTTGACGATCCAGATCAAGTCGGCCGGCGAAGCGCTCGAGGGTTTCCGCAAGACATTCAAGGATGTCGCGGGTGGCCGCCGCGTAGCCCGACGCGAAGGTGTCTTTTCACGAGCATCGAGGCGGCGCGAAACCTGCTCACGCCGAACCGCCTCGCGCTTCTCCGCGCGGTTCGATCCAGGCGTCCCGGTTCATTCTACGAACTTGCGAAGATCGTCGGCCGGGACTTGAAGAACGTCCAGGACGATCTTCGATTGCTGGAGAGCTACGGGCTGATCCGGATGGCCGACGCAACGCGCACGGGCAAACGCCGGGTTCGAGTGCCACAGGCCCTGTTTGATCAGATCGAGTTGAAGATCGCCATTTGATCCTTGAACTGGGCGCTCTTCAGCGACCCGGAAACGCTGATCGCCCCTGGAAACTGTCGGCAAAGGATCTGTGACCTTCGCTGTCACGCCATCGTTGTAGGCTCTCACGTGTGACCATTCTTCCGATCGTCTTCTGGACGACGCGCGACTGGGCGGAGGCGATTGCCGTCCTCCCCGCGGGCGGCCCCCTGCCCTGCCGGACGGTGCTGGTCCCCCGCGAGCGGGTGGCCCATGCCCTCCGGCGCGAACTGATCCGCGCCGGCCACGCCAGCGTCCTGGCCGGCACTCGCTTCATCCCCGTTCCGGCCGCTGCCGCCGCCGTGCTTCAGGCTGCCGACGTCGAATTCACGCCGGGCGAGGAAGCCCTGCGCGCGAGCCGGCTCCTGGCGCTGTTCCACGAGCCCCTGCAGCTCCAGCACTTCTCCACTCGCCTGCTCGAGGAGAAGCCCGGCTGGGACGAGGCGTTCGCCAGGACGATCTCCGATCTGGAGGCGGCCGGGCTGACGCCCGAGGTGCTGGAACCGGCTGGAGACGCGCGGCTGGCAGACGTCGCGACGATCTGGCGCGCGCTGAACCGCCTGGCCGGAGCATCGTGGACGACGGCGAGGATCTACCGCGAGGCGGGCAGCATTCTCGAGCGCCAGCCGACGCTCTGGCCCTTCAGCGGCCCAGCGCTTATCACCGCGACGGGTCACGAGAGCGCCGTCGAGGCGAGCTTCCTGCGTTCGGTCCCCGGCGCGACACTCGGGCTGCTCGCCGCCAGGCCGCACCGCGAGCGCCACCTGGAACGCGTCGAGGCTGTCTACGGGCGCGCGGCCAGAACGGCCCTCCTCGCAGCGCCGCCGCGGGCCAGCGCCACGGAGCGCGACCTGCTAGCCTCCTACCTCTTCGAGCCGCCCCGCGTGCTGGGCGACCCCGTGCGGCCGAGGAGCAGCGGCCCGGACGACACCGTGCGGCTCGAGCAGCACGCAGGGATCGAGGCCGAGATCGAGGCCACGGCCGACTGGGTGGCCGAGCAGGTCGCAGACGGCATCGCGCTCGAGGACATCGCGGTCCTGCTGCCCTCCCTCGACCCCCTCGCCGCCCTCGTCGCCGAGCGGCTGGCGCGCCTGCCCTGGCACGACGGCACGATGCCTGTGCACGTAGCCGGCGGCCTTCCGCTGGTCGGGATTGCCGCCGGGGCCCGCGCCCTGGCCGTCGTCCGCGCGTTGCACGCCCACCTCGGCGGCAATGCGCTCGCCGACGTCCTGCCGGCGTTGCGCACGACCGGCGAGGACGGACGTCATCTGTCGCGCGGAGCGGCCATGGACCTCGTCTGGTCGCTGGGGACAGCCGGCGGCAACCCGGCGCGCCCGGACGGCGCGCTCGAGTGGGCGAGTCGCCTGGCGGCTCGCGAGCCGCAGCTCGAAGAGCAACTGGCCCGCGCGCGGGCCGCGGGCGCCGACCCGGAGAAGTCCGGCGTGGCGCGCAAGGCGCGCGACCTGGAGCGGCTCCTGGCCGACCTGAGAGCCGCTCGCCCGGCGATCGAAGCGCTCGTCCAGCTCTCCCGCCTGGTGGTCGCCGGCGCACCTCTCTCCGATCTCTGGCCGGCCCTTCGTAGCTTCCTCGGCGAGTGGCTGCTGCAGCCCGGCCAGGGGCCGCGGGTTCAGGTGCTGCTCGACGAGTCGCTGGCCGTAGCGGCCAGCGCCGGCGGCTGCGGCACGCTGACCGGCGACGACGCCTTGAGAGTCATCGAGGAGACGATCAGGACCACCCGGCTGCCGGTCGGTCGCTTCGGCGAGCCCGCGGTGTACGTCGGAACGGTCGCTGGCGCCGTCGGGCTCCGGTTCGCGGCCGTGCGGGTGATCGGCCTGGCCGAGGGCCACCTGCCGCCGCTGCCCCACGAGGATCCCGTCGTCCCTGACGCCCTGCGCGCGAAGCTGCACATGCCGACGGCCGGCGACCGGGCGCTGGCCGCCCTGCACGCCCTGGACATCGCGGTGCGGGCCGCCGAGCGCCGCGTCGCGCTGTCGGCGCCCCGCCTCGACCTGGATCGCTCGCAGCGCGAGCCATCGTCGGTGCTGCTGGAGGCCGCGGCCGCGCTGGCTAGGCCGAACTCCGCGACCGGCGAACGGACAGAGGGCATCCCGGACACCACGGCCCTGCAGCGTGACGCCTTCATTCCCGCTCGGCAGGCGGCGCTGCGGTTCCGGCGGACGATGCCGCTGATAGAGAGCGCCTGGCACGATGCCGTCGCTCACGCTGCCGTTGGCCTTCCTCCCCGCTGGCGCGGCTCCCCGGCGCTCGACCTCGACCGCATGGCCCGCCTGCCCGACGATGGGCTGCTCGGAGCCGCCGCGGCGGACGTTGCCGTCCCAGGCCTCAGCCCCGAGCGGCCCATCTCCCCGTCCCGGCTCCAGACGCTGCTCCAGTGCCCCTATCTTTATCTCCTCGGGACCCTGTTGAACTTCGACGAGCCCGCCTGCGCTCCTCCCTTGCGCGAGATCGGCCAGCCCTCCTACGGCTCCTTCGTCCATTCCGTGGCCGAGGAGATCTTCCGCGCCCACGGCACAGCCTTCTGCGCCGGCGAGAGGACTCTAAAAGATTGGCTCACAGCCGCCGACCCGATCGTCGACCAACTCTTCGACCAGCTCCTCGAGCAGTACCCTCTGGTCGGCGACGCCGTCCGCCGCGTGCAGCGCGAGCGGCTCCGGACCGACGTGCGCAACCTGCTCGCGTACGAATGGCAACTGGGACGACGACGGTTCGTGGCCACGGAGCGGGTGTTCGGCGAGCCCACCCCCGTGGCGCTGGCGCTCCCGGGGCGCTCGCTCTTCCTGCGCGGCAAGATCGACCGCATCGACGCCGACGCGCGGCGGACGTTTGTGCGCGATCTCAAGACGGGGCGCGTCTACCCGCGACTCGGCGACGCCGCCGACCCCGATCCCGTCAGCGATGTTCAGGTCGCGGTCTACGGGCTGGTCGCCCGGCAGCTTGCGCACGAGTGGGGCACGCCGGCCGACGTCGGCGTGGCCTATGTCGGCCGCAACGGCGAGGAGCGCCGCTTCGTGGACGACTTCGCCACCGTGCTGGCGCCGGCCGCCCTGGAATGGCTCGGCGTAGCGGCCGATCTCCTGGCCGAGCGCGCCTTCCCCCGCACCGCCGACAAGGAGGACTGCACCTACTGCTGCTTCCGCCCAGTCTGCGGCGACCGGGTCTACGAGCAGGCCCGGCACGTCCTGGCCTCCGGCACCGGCCCGCTGCCCCGCCTCCTGGCGCTCAAGCAGGCCGAGGACGACGAGGACTGACGTGAGCATCCGCGGGCGCAAGCCGGCTCCCGACCAGGCCCAGCGCGACGCCGCCATCCGCGAGCGCACCCGCAATGTCCTGATCGACGCCGGGGCGGGCACTGGCAAGACCACCATCCTGGTCGATCGCCTCGTCGAGATGGTGGCGCCCACGACCGGGGCGCCGCCGGTGCCCATCCGCCGCATGGCGGCGATCACCTTCACGCGGAAGGCGGCGGGCGAGCTGCGGCTGCGCATCCGCGAGCGGCTGCTCGTGGCCCTGGCCGAGCCGGACCTCGCCGCCCAGCGCGAGGCGCCACTGCGCGAGGCCCTGGCCGACCTGGACACCGCGTACGTGGGCACGATCCACAGCTTCGCCGACCGCCTGCTCCGGCTGCGCCCCGTCGAAGCCGAGCTGAGCCCGGCCTACGAGATCGTCGAGGACGAAGAGGACCTCGTCCGCGAGACATGGGAGGTGCTGCTACACGCGGTCCAAAGCGGCACGCTGGAGGCCGAGCTGGCCGGGACAGGCGCCGAGAGCCGGGCGGACGAGGTGACGCGGACCACGCTGATGGCTCTGGGTGCAGAGCTGCGGGCCGAGTCGCGCGAGACCGAGCACTGGACCTTCTACGGCCTCGACGCCCTGGTTGGGGCCTTCATCCGCTGGCGCGACGTCCCGCCCGCCGACGCCGAGCCCGCGGCCCTCGACACCGCCGCCTTCCAGGCTGCCGCCCGAGACTTCATCGACGTGGCGGCCCCGCTCCGCGGCGCCTCGCCTTGCGCGCGCTGGATCAGCAACACAGCGGGGGTCCTCGAGGCCCTCGCCAGCGTCCAGGACCCGGCCGTCCTGCTCCGCGACGTGCGCCGCGCGGTCGCCGCCCTGCCCCGCAACCGGAAGAAGAGTCAGGGGTTCGGCGGCGACGAGGTCGCGTGGAAAGCGTGGAAGCGAATCGACGAGACCATCCTTCCCACCCTGCGCGCCCCCCTCGACCAGTGGATGGCCACGCGCCTGGCCCGCCTCTTCCCCGTCGTCGTCGCGCTCTACGAGAAGGTCAAAGGCCGGCGCCAGGTGCTGGACCAGCTCGATTTGTTGATCAAGCTCCGCGACCTCCTGGCCCGCCACCGCGAAGTCCGCCGCGAGTTCCAGAACCTGTTCGACCATATCTTTGTCGACGAGTTCCAGGACACCGACCCGCTGCAGGCCGAGATCGTCCTCTTCCTCTGCGAGCGCGACGCCGCCGCCTCCCGATGGGACGAGGTCGCGCTGCGCGACGGCTCCCTCACCCTGGTCGGGGACCCCAAGCAGTCCATCTACCGCTTCCGCCGCGCCGACGTCGCCATGTACGACCGCGTGCGGCAGATCGTCATGCGCGGCGCCCACCTGCCCGTCCGGCTCTCGGCCAACTTCCGCAGCGCCCCCTCGCTCATCCCCTGGCTCAATGACCGGTTCGAGGGAATCCTCGGCACGTCCCCGGACGGCCGTCCGTTCGACGCCGGAAGCGGCGTCGTCTTCCACCAGCCGCTCGATCCCGGCCGCGAGGGAACCCGCACGACGCCCGTGCACGTCCTCCCCGTCGACTTCGCCGACGCCCGCAAGCGCAACGTGGACGAGTACCGGGCGCTCGAGGGCGAGGCCCTGGCGCGCTACCTCCGCTGGCTGGTCGAGGTCAGCGACGTGCAGGTCGCCGATCCCCTCACCCGCCAGCCCCGGCGCGTGCAGTACGGCGACATCGCCGTCCTCGCCGTCTCCACCTGGAACCTGCCGCTGCTCTTCGAGCAACTCGACGCCGAGGGCGTGCCTTACGCCTCCCGTGGCGGCACGCTCTTCCTCGCCGACCCGCTGAGCCGGCAGCTCCTGCTCGGACTGCGCGCCCTCGCCGACCGCGGGGACGGCGTAGCCGAGGCCGCGTTGCTGCGCCCGCCATTCTTCGCGCTCGCCCTCGCCGACCTGCTGAGGGAGCGGGCCGCCGCGGCGGGGCGCGTGGCGGAGGACGACGCCGTTCGCCGCGTGCGTGAGGCTAAGGATCTGGTCGGCGAACTTCGCCGGCGGCGCCTGGACCGGCCCCCCGGCGCCACCGCGCGCGACCTGCTCGATCGCACCGCCTTCGCCCGCGCCGTCGCCCTCGGCCCCAACGGCGCCCAGCGTCTGACGCGCCTTCGCGAGCTGTGCCTCGTGCTCGAGCAGACGGCCGCCGCCGAGGGCCTCGACTACGACGGGGCGACGGCCCGCCTGCGGCAGTGGGTCACCGACCCGGTCCAACTCGATCCGCCCCATCCCGTCGGCACCGAGGCCGTCCAGGTGCTGACCGTGCACCAGGCCAAGGGCCTCGAGTTTCCCGTCGTCGTGCTGTGGGACGGCCGGGCCGAGTGGGACCCGCACGTGCCCGTCGAGCCCTGGCGCATGGAGCGCGACGGCCGGGGCTGGACCATGGCGCTCGACGGCCTGGCGTGGGAGGAGCCGCCGGGTTTGGGGTTGAAGGAGACCGAGCGCGACTATCTCCGTGCCGAGCGCCGCCGCGTGATCTATGTGGCGGCCACGCGGGCGCGCGACCTGCTCGTCATCCCGAGGACGGGCGCTCCGAAGCCCGGCAAGATGGTGTGCGCCGACCTGCTGGGCGGCGACGAGACAGGAGCCGTGCGTGTGCTCGAGATCTACTTTTCTGGCGCGGGCGCGGCCTGGGCCCGGCAGGTGAGCGCGGCGGAGTGGCGGATCCCCGACGATGCCTCAGACGTGTTCAACGAGATCGCCGGACGGTGGGAGGTGGCGGCGAGAGAGGCCGCCCGCGCCCGGTTCAGGCCGGTGGCAGTCTCCGAGGCCCGCGCGGCGCTGACCGAGCGAGAGCCCGTCGAGGAGCCCGCGCAGAGGAAGCCGCGCGAGGGCCGCTTCGGCCATCTGTTCGGCAGCGCCGTCCACCACGCCATCGGCCTGCTGCTGCTCGACCCGGCGCTCGGCCCCGCCGAGGCCGTCAGGCGAGCCGCCACCCGGGTGGGGCTGAGCGAGCGTGTCGACGAGGCCGTGGCCGACGTCGGCCGCGCCTGGCAGGCGCTCCAGGCTGAGGGCCTCGCCCGGCCGCCCGGCGCCGACCTCCAGATCGAGTACCCGGTCGCCGCCCCCTGGGCGGGCGGGTCCCTGCTGATGGGCTACGTGGATCTCGTCGGCGCCGCCGCCGACCGCCTCGACGTCCTCGACTTCAAGACCGACGCCCCACCCGACGCCCCACCCGCCGCCCCAGTCGGGGATGCCTATCTTGAGTACGCCAACCAGGTCAGACTCTACGGCCGCCTGCTCGCGGGGGCAGAGGTTCTCGGCGGCCGCCGCCTACGCCTGGGCCTGCTCTTCACCGCCGACGGCGGGATCCGCTGGGTCGAGCCGGCGGCGCTGGCCTGAGATGCCGGTCAGGCCTTAAGAAACTTCAGCGAGAGGTTGATGTCTCTGTCTGGGAGGTAAGGAGAGTCTCCGCGAGCTGAGCGGCCTGCCTAGGCTGCATCCGATGCTTCCGCGCCAGATCAAGGACTACCTTAAGAAGTTCGGAGTACCGGACGACGATGGACCGTGCTCGGCCGACCTTCAGGCGGCACAGCGGATGCGTAAAGATGATCAAGGACTCCACCCACCTGGGCGCGAGCTGAGGCTTGCGCTCGACAAGGAAGCGCCGTACAGCTACGGCTCCCGAATTCACCTGCTCGCTAATGCTCTTGCGCCGGTACCCATTCACGTACCAGTCGTCGCCGCTACAGCGGATGTGACCGGCGAGGCGCTTCGTCTCGATCACGACGACACCACACGGGCCCACCAGCACATGGTCGATGTTGCCGCGGCCGCCTTCCAGCGTTACGTCGTTGATCAGCCAGTAGTCGTCAGGCAGCCGCTTGAGCAGATCGGTCACGAGCCGCTCGTCGAGCCTCCCTTTCCGCACGCTACTTAGGCGACGGACAACGACCCTCCCGAGCGGGATGCTGGCGAGGATCGGCGGCAGCCCGAACCACATCAAGCTCGTGCCGTAGTTCCCGATCAGAATCATGAGCGCCACCGCAGTAAGGGCGAGAGTGAACGTCAGAAGCAGCCAGAAACCCTGCTCACGCTCCTCGAGATACTGGCCCCCGACCCGGACAACCCGCATGGCCGTTGTTTGCTTGCAAGACCCGTACGAAATCCAATCGCCTAATGAAATCCCGGGTGTTCGGCCTATCGACTTGATGCGACGGGCGGGCGAGATGGCGCGATCGAGGCGGGGTGACACGGCGATTCTTCCCGCGCGTCTGCAACGTGATTGTCCTCCGCGGGCGAGGCGGAGCAGGGGTTAAAGTCTTGAGCTGGGGGACAAACGTCTATACACTGCGATCGTGCGGTTTCAGTGGGATCCTCCCAAGGCGGAGGCGAACCTACGCACGCATGGGGTGAGTTTCGCGGAAGCGGTAACGATCCTCGAGGACGACCTCGCCTTGACTCGTGAGGATCCCGCCGCAGAGGGAGAGCCGCGGTTCGTGAGCCTGGGCCTGAGCAACCTTGGAAACTTGCTCGTTGTGGTGTACACGCACCGCGACCCTGACATCATCCGCGTGGCCTCAGCATGGAAGGCGAACAAGCGCCAGAGGGCACTGTATGAAAAAGGTCGCAGCTGAAAGATACCGCGATATCGATTTCAGGGGCGCCAAGCGTGGTCCGGTCATCAAGCCTGAGCCGGGCAAGAGCAAGATCTCAATTCGCTTGGACAATACAGTGCTGCAGTATTTCCGAGATCAGGTGGACAAGGCTGGCGGTGGCAATTACCAGACGCTGATCAACGACGCCCTGCTTGAGCACGTCCACCGACGCTCGACGTTGGACGCCGTGCGCGACGTGGTGCGGGAGGCCCTTGCACCATACGGGCTCGCAGTAGGTCACAAACCGCCTTCCCCAGGACCGGGCGCCCGCACTGCCCGTACTCGGCCCGCCGACAAAAGGCGTTAGGCACAGGCTGGGCCGGCGCGCCCGGGCGCTTGGGGTGATTGTTGGGGAGCCGCGGGCATCCACCTGGGTAATCACGTAGACGCAGTGACGAACGCGCTTGAAAGACCCTTCAGGATCGAGGCGTTTGAGGCTGGAGCGCGTCGGGACTTCCTCTATGCGGCGTTCGGGCCGGGACCATCTGCGGTCCCGTGATCGCCACCAGCATTCGTCAGGATCAAGTCCAGCCCATCACGATCGTCAGCGCCCGCCGGCCTCCCGAGGCCTATCCGGATCAAGGATCTACCACCCACGGTTACCGGCTCGGGGATCCGCCGCCGCGCCTTCGCGCGCTTTATGGAACTCCCGACGCCGTCATCGCCGAGCCGCCCGTGCGCAGGGAGTACTGGTCGGAGGGCCGGCCTGGTGGTCACGCCAGACGAAGAGTCATCCAGGGCGAAGCAGAATTTTCGCTCATGGTGCTCAGCCCTGACGCGTCTCCGATCGAGGTCCGACGGCTCTTGAACCTCCCGACGGGCGGTGCCCGTTAACGTCAGGCCAGACGCTCAACCAGCTCGATGCATCACTTCGGCGCCGACAATGGCGCCACTGGTCGACGTACATCGCGCCGGCGATGATCACGACCATTGCCACCATCTGGTAGTAGGCCGACACGTTGATGAGCTTGAGGGCGTTGGTGAGGATGGCCACGGGCCACCACGCCGAGCAGCGAGTTGTAGATGCTGCCCCGCCCGCGTCCGAGCGCCGTGCCCCCGATCACCGGCGCTGTGATCGATTCGAGCTCGGCGCCCCCTCGCCCAGCGTGGCGTGGCAGGAGACGGCGCGCGACGTGAGGATGACGGCGGCGGCGCCGACCAGCAGGCCGTGCAGCGCCCACATGCTCATCTTGTAGCGCGCCACGGGCACACCGGAGTACACGGCCGCCTCCTCGTTGCCGCCGATGGCGTACACGTAGCGGCCCGAGCGCGTCTTACGCGACGCCGGTGACGTCCTCCCCGCGCCCCACCCGCCCCATCGGCACGCCCTTGCGCCGGCCCTCGTAGATCTCAGGATCGGCTTACATCGCCTCGGTGCCCGGCGTGCGGATGTAGCCAGGGGCGATCGCGTTGGCCCGGATGACGTAGGGCGCCCGCTCGAGGGCCATGAGCTGCGTCAGCATGATGACCCCGGCCTTCACCCAGGAACCGCCGGCTCATCAGGAGAACGGCGAGCTGCGTGCTCTGACTCAAACCGCCTGCGTTTCAAGTGTCTCGTGTACCGCCGCGACAAACCTATCGATACTGTGTCGATACCGCGACCGCAACACGTTCGACCGTCGTTCCCAGAATCTCCCGAACTCAGCTGGTAGTCCCTTTTTCTTGAAGAAGGTACTGATGTCCGCGGCCTCCTCGCCTTTCCCCCGATTCTTCCGAAAGAAGCGCCAGCACGTCTTTGAACAAGCTGTCGATCGCTCGGGCCAAGGCTCGCATGCCCCGCACTTCCCATGACTCCCGCTCGAGATACCAGATGAGATCTTCGTGCTGTTTCCCCCCGGGGAATTTTGACGCAATGTCGTTGATGCGGATACTGTGCTGCCCCTCACGGTCGCCGGACAGCTTCTCCAGGCGATTGCCCGGGGGAACGCGGAGATCCCCCAGCGACTCGGCCGCATCGAGGACGTTATCACATGCTTCTCGTGCCCCGGGGATGACGATCTACCTCGCCAAGGGATGCAAGACGTCGATCGCCCACCCTACGTCCAGAGGCTCGCCCAGCCACCCTGGGATCGCGGTCCGCGCGTGCAGGTGAAGCTTGTCCGCCTCGTGCCGCGCTCGGAGGACTTCAACGGGATCGCCAGGCGCCTCGGGAGGAGGCGGCACTTCGGGTAGAGCTCGGCCGTCCGGGCGACGGAACCGAAGCTCGCCGCCGGGTTGTCGATCGAGCTGGTAGCCCTCCTCGTGGACGGCGCGGTGGTGGCGGCGACAGAGCATGGCGAGATTCGAGAGCGTGGTGGGGCCTCCTTGCGCCCAATGACGGACGTGATGCCCCTGGCCGAAGCGGACCCCGCAGCCCGGGAAGCGGCAGCCGCGGTCTCGGTGATGGAGCGCCCGCCGTAACGCCGGCGGGATCGTCCGGGTTCGAGCAGCGACCTCCACGACACGGCCATCGCATCCGTGCCGCATCACCACGCGACTCGCGTCGCACGCCAGGCGCCGGGACGTTTCCTATGAAACTGGCTGCCCGTCAGGCCGCCTCCTCCGTTACGAGGACGAGCGAGACCTGGTAGCCGAGCCGTTCGAGGCGGCGCACGTGATGACGGCGGATCCGCGTGGC